>OCTX012152762.1_pt1 | contig 46157 bp, 28 predicted proteins | sample 1539691 | NCBI WGS metagenome assembly OCTX01 (sample SAMN02144231, study PRJEB22623) | gut metagenome | biome: sheep rumen | host: Ovis aries | place: New Zealand
GCTTTGTCTAAGCTTGAAATTTGTACTTTACTTGATGCATGGTTAGTTGTGTCTTATATAAGTGAGTCTTTTAGACTTACAACTCTGTTTGATGATTTGATCCTTGAAATTAACGTTGATATGTTGTCTGAAAAAATTAGGACTTGTGATAAAACCTATCAACAAGATAGTGTCGTCCGAAACTTTATTGAGACTATTTCGAAGGAATATGGTTACAATGTGCTTCCCTCTGTAGAATCAATTGTGTGATATTTTGATTATTGACTTTTGAATTAGATTTAATTCGAAATGATAATTTTTTATGATAAAGGATTTGACAACAAAAATGCTTCGATGTTTTACATAAATATGTAAGGACAGGTTTCTAGCCTGCCCTTACGTATTTGTGATATATGTTAAATGTGGTTGATCTAAAATTGTGAAATAAAATGGTTTATCACATTCGGAATTGTCAGAATTGTGAATATGATACCGAAGATGGCTCCGGAAATATGAGCTTCATGACCTATATTATCCATATTTTTCTTTGCCATATACGATGAATAAATAAGGAATAGTATTGCGAAAAGAATGGCTTTTATAGGAATAAAGAAAGCGTAGATTGTGCTGAATGGATTTATTAGGATAAATGAGAATAACACTGCATTTACGGCTCCCGACGCACCAATGGCGGAGTATCTGGGATCATCTTTATATTTGAATAGTGAGATCAGCGACGACGCTGGTATCGAAAGTAGGTAGAACAATATGAACGACATTTCTCCGTTTACAGCGGTGAAAATTTGCTCTTGAGTCCTGCCGAAGAAATATAATGTCAGCATGTTAAAAAAGAGGTGTGTCCAGTCTGCATGCACGAAACCATTGGTTATCAGTCTGTAATACTCTTTGTCGTGAATCACCTTATATGGCTTGAACGACAATTTTTCAAACAACTCTTGATTGTTGAATGCCTGATACGAAACAAGGCAAGTGATTGCGATGATGATGTATGTTATCATAATATGTTGGTATTTTACGGCAAAATTATATATTAATTTGTTTTTTGCAATCAAGTTGCATTTTCCTTCGTCTACTTTTGTTCCAGTTTAAGAATTAAAAGAAAAATGTTATGAAAGAATTTTTCTATTCATTATGGGTGTTGGTTTTGGAAATGGCCCCATATCTGCTTCTTGGTTTCTTCATAGCAGGATTGCTTTATGCATTTGTCCCACAGAAACTATATGCCAAGCATCTTCAAAAGCCTGGATTCAAATCAGTTTTATATTCGACGTTGCTTGGAATCCCACTTCCGCTTTGTTCGTGTGGAGTGCTTCCTACAACAGTCTCCTTGCGTAAAAGCGGGGCTTCACGTGGAGCTTGTACATCATTCTTGATTTCCACTCCGCAGACGGGAGTAGACAGCATTCTTGCCACATACTCATTGCTTGGTTTGCCATTCGCAATCATTCGTCCGATTGCGGCATTAGTGACAGGATTGGTAGGCGGTTTCGTGACAGATTTGTCGTTTAAGGATGAAAAGGCGACGGATGTTGTTTCTAAAAACGTAGAAAATAAAAATCTTACATTCATGCAGAAGCTGAAAGTGGCATTACAATATGCTTTTGGCGAATTGCTTGAAGATGTCGGCAAATGGTTGGTCATTGGTTTGCTTGTATCCGCGTTGATTACTGTGGCCGTGCCTAACGATTTCTTTTCCGCACTACAAGATTATCCATTTTTGAACATGTTGATTGTCCTTGTCATTGCGATACCGATGTATACATGCGCCACGGGATCTATTCCTATTGCGCTTTCACTTATGATGAAAGGTATGACTCCTGGTGCGGCATTTTTGCTTTTGATGGCAGGTCCTGCGATAAACACGGCATCAATGCTTGTGATAAACAAAGCTTTTGGCAAGAAACAGACTGTTATTTACATTGTTTCTATAGTGCTTGGAGCAATAACCTTTGGCTTGGTTATGGACTATCTTTTGCCAAGCAGTTGGTTTGATGTCAGCCACATGAATGCTGCAGTTGCATGTTGTGAGGAAGGACATAATGAATGGTTTAGCATCATTTGCAGCGTCGTCTTCTTGATTCTTTTGATTAAATCATTCTTTCATGGACATCATCACCATGGAGAGTGTGGTTGTGGATGTCATGATGGAGGTTGTCACTGTCATGATCACGACGATGAGGGACATTGCCATTGTCATGAGGACGACGATGATGATGACTGCTGTTGCTGTGGTGAAAATAGTGAGGCGGTTTTGAAAGTGAAAGGTATGTGTTGCAGCCATTGCGCAAACAATTTAAGAGATGCTTTTCTTGCTAATGATGAAATTGACAGTTGTGAAGTAGACCATAATTCAGGTTTGGTCAATATCAAATTCAAAGAAGGAAGGAAGATGACGAAAGAGCAGTTGGTGGCAGTGGTTGACGGTTTAGGTTATGAAGTAGTTGACGAATAAGATGAATATTGTTTAAGCAAAAAACGTCTTCCTTTTTTTGGGAAGACGTTTTTTTATAATAAGTAATTTGATTTTACTTAAGTACAACCTTCTTTACAAAAGAATCTTCGGCAGTGATAACTTTCACTAGATACAATCCCTTTGCAAACGAAGAGAGATCAAGAGAAACATTGTTGGCGTTTACTGATTCCGACATCAAAACATTTCCTGTTATATCCAAAACAACAACCTCATTGATATTATTGTCGTTGTTAACAGCGACATTTATACGTCCTGAAGTTGGGTTAGGATAGATGTTTACAGAATTGATATCTGATGAATTGTCGGAATTAGTAGTGACAACACCTTCATTTCCTTGATAGTTGTATATGCTATTTGTTGAGAATCTCTCAGACAAAGAATTGAAGCATAGAGGAATCTCGGAAGTACGGGGTTTTCCATCACCAAGATATTTATTAGTTGATCCACCTTTTCTTGCTCTCAATGAAGCTCCGTATTTAATAGAGGTTCCTGATTTTAGTGATAAATTTTTAGAAGCCGTCAATTTTGTTGTACCACTTTCTACAATGAAAGCTCCTTCTTTCACTTGATCAGTTACTTTCTCTCCAGATGTGATATTTTCAGTGACTATATCATGATAGCCATTCAATGTCATATTCTGTAGATACAAATCTGTTTTCGATACAGTTACGTAAGGTACATAATTTGCTTTTGTGATTGTAATGTAGCATGGTACGTTGACATTTTCAAACACAATTTTTGTTTCATTTGAGGCATCGAATGTCTTGTAGTATGATTTGCCATTGTCATCGATGCTGCAAACAGTTATTTTTGAACCTATTACGTGTGAATCGACAGTTATAGAATTGTCTTTGCCTCTGTTTATAAACGGATTGAAGCTGGCTGGAACCACAGTATACAATCTCATACTTGGGTCACCAAAATAATGGCCAATTCTTCTTGTCTCATCTAATTCTGTTTTAAATGAAGCCTGAAGAATAGCGGAAGCAATTGAAATCTCTTGATTTTTAAATAGTGTTTCAAGAGTACTAGATCCCATTAATTTACTTTCGCAATGTACTGCTGGATATGAATTTCCGAATACACCAACGGCACCTCCTTCTGTTTTGTTAAGCAAACATTCAGCGAAACATAGAGAATCTTTGTCTTTGTAGTTGAATGCTCCTGTGCTACAAGTAAAATTGAAGAACACCGGAGTCTTATTCTTATTTTTTAATTTTGCTACCTCTTCCTGAGTATAAGTTTTAAAACTATATGCTCCTTCATTTCCATGACCATCATAGATGACGATTGATTTTCCATTGTTTAATAATTCTGTGATATGAGAAGGGTCTTTATCCCAGAAATCATTTCCACTTGGATTTTCCATATACATTCCATCAGGCATTTTGTCTCCATTAAGAAAATATTGTGGCTGACCGTTCTCTTTGTAATCCCTTTGTCCTTCTTTGCAAGTGATGTAATGACGATCAATATTATATCCTAAACTCATCAAATCTATACTCATGCCTTCTGCTGATGAAACGAAATCATAAGTTTTTGATTCATGATTTTTCGGACTGCCCATATATTCATAATACGAGATTGATAGGGCATTGTTGTAGAAATTTGAGTTTTCAGGTGGTGTGCTTTCGTATGATATTATTTTATCCACGACTGCAATAGCCTCTTTGGGAGAGTATACTGAAATTCTTCCCCTTGCCATATCGTCAAATGGTTTGGTGTTTGACCCGTCATATTTAGCCAGTGGAGCGTCGCTATTGTAGCTTGTGCTTGTTTCGCTAAACATTGACACCCTATTGACATTTCGGAAGGAAGTGCTAGGAACATCATTGTTTGAACCAATGATCAGAAGATAGTCTGGTTTGTATTTCAGTTTAGAACAGAAGGCTTTGATTGAATCAGCTACAAAGTAAGGATAGTAAGCTTTCCATTCTGGCTTGCTTAAAATTTGACATTTGTAACCAAGTCTTGTCTTCCAACTTGCCATTTTTTCTGCAGCGACCTTGTATGCGTCTATAGTAACAATCAAATAGTCACATTCCTTTGATGAAGCCTCTGATTTAAGCAAAGAATTATCATATTTCTTCAACATTTCAGGATTAGACGATGCTCTTCCTAACAGGTCAAATGCCATTAGCGACATTTGAGCTGCAGATTCTTTTTTCTCTTCAAATTTTATACGATATTTGATGGAAGAGTAACATCTTAAAGTATTTGTCGTTGAATTGAAAGAAATAGGATAAGTGTTAATGCTGACTGTAGGAACCGTTCTGAACGTACTTTTTGAAACACAATATGCGAGAGTGTCTGGAGAAAAGTTTTTTCTGTCTCCATTTGTTTTTAAGTAAGTATAATTACTTGCGTCAGAAAGTATTGATTCGTCAGTATCTTTCAGAGGACATTTGAAATCTTGATGATTTTCTTCTAAGATCTCTATTTTAACAGTAGATTCATCTGCTTTTTCTGTTAATACAATAAGATCTTTGTAATATGGCAAACGACTACATTCATTAAATAAGATTTCGTCTGTAATATAATGCGCGTCATCCATATATAGATGAAGGTATCCGTTGTCATTTCCTTCAGAAATATGTTTTATATATGCACCATCAAACGTATATTCCACATCTATGTACGAATCACCGTTTGTGATTGTCTTTTGTGGATTATTGAATTTCCTTTGGCTTACATATCCGTCTTTGAACGACAAATACTTGCTTTGTGCGAGAGATGCCGAACAAATGAATACGCATAGGCCTAACAATAGTTTTTTCACAGCCTTATTACTTTAAGTTGTTCTTCATGTTCTCCATCTCTTGCTTCAACGCTGCATTTTCCTTCTGTAGCTGAATCATGTGTAGTGTAAGCTCCTCTACCTTCTCCAATAGGATGTTGCTCATCTGTGATACACTGATTCCTTCTGCCTCCATCTCTGCTGCTGATGGCACGCCAGGAAGATGCTTGTGCTCATTGACGTAGTTCTCTACCTCAGACAACGACTTTAGATTGTAATCCTCGGCAAATACATAGTCGGCAACATTGCTCATGTCCATACGAATGTCGTTGGCTTTGATCTGAGATGCCTGAATTGATGAAGAGTTGATGCTGTTTGTGTTAACGTCTGCCACATCCAAAGAACCAGTACAGATGATTGCTCCGTCAACGTGTAGCTTTGCTTGTGGGTCTTCAATTCCGATACCTACATTTCCTTTTGTGAAATTGTATCTTAACGCTTCGAATGTTAAGCCTGTCCAGTTGTGGTAGAATTCAGATGAGATTTTTCCTGAACTACTGTTGCCTGAAAATACAATTCTTCCGTCTGTTGTTTGTCCGGTCAAAACAGTCAATCCGTTGTAAATGTGATTTGATGTACCTTTGACTACTAAATTGCCATCTAGATAAAGGTTGTCTTCGATTGTCTCTGCGTTAGAAACGGCACACGATAATACTAGGGATGCACACGCTCCCATCTTTAATAGTTTTGAAAACATAATTTAGAGTTTTTTCTTGGAGAGTTCCAAACAATAGTACAATAACATAGGCCAAAAGAATGAACTCTCCGTAGTCCTTTTGGGATATGCTTGCAAAATTAAGTTGGTTTTAGATATGATAAATCATGTGGACTAATTCCAAACAATCATGTTTAAGTAATGATCATATACTCTAAAAATCTAAACAAACATTTTGCTTTCGATTTGCAAATATATGTAATTATTTCGTTTGATAAAAATATTTTGTATTTTTTATGCAGAAAATTTGTTTAGAATTAAGAGATTTATGCATTAATATTCGTAGATTGTTCGGCTTTGATGATGGATTGTTTGGAAGTTGTTTGTGTTGTGTGTCTTTTTGAAGGGAAGTGTTTATTCAAAAAATGATTTTCTTATCGATTTGAATTTCATCTGCACTTCGTTCCATTCATTTTCCTCTGTGCTGTCTGGCATAATTCCGCCACCGGCAAATAATGTGATTGAATTTTGGTGTAGTTTTCCACAACGTAGGTTTACAAAAATGTCGGCTTCTCCTTTTGATGAAGATTGAAATCCAACTACTCCTGAATAAAGTTCTCGTTTATGTGATTCTGCAGTTTTTATGGCTGATAATGCAGTCGACGTTGGGTATCCCAACACTGCAGGAGTGGGGTGGAGTAGTTTGATTAGTGAGGATAATGATTCCGACGATGTGAATGAGATGTCTGTGCAAAGATGTTGTATCATCCCAGCTGATTTTGAATATGTCGTGCCGACGGAGATGTTTGCATCTACCTCATTCAAACGTTTTGTTATATAGTCGGTTACTACCTGTTGCTCACGGATTTCTTTTTCATGCCACTGTTGTTTGCCATCATTTGATATGGTTCCTGCAAGTGAAATAGTGGAGTATGATTCATCCCTTTTTTTAAGCAGAATCTCTGGTGTGCAGCCTATCCATGTCTCTCCGTTTGGTTGGTGAAGTAGGTAGGCAAACTCGTAACTATCTTTGGATGCGATGTTGGAAAAGATATCGAAAGCAGATTTCTTTGTTTCTATGTTTTGTCTGGCAGACAATACAATTTTTGTCGCTTCTTTTGTCTGCAACTTTTGCATCACAATGTCGAACGACTGTTCGTACGCTTTTTCGGATGTGGAAGAATCTATTTCATCTGTAGGATTAAGTTTTTGACGTAGTTTAATATATTCATCGAAATGAGCAACGTCAACTTTAGAATCTAGATTAAAAGAGATGTCGTTGTGGATCATTTTCAATTCATTTTCTTCAAATGACGACAATATGAATCCATCTGTGTTTGGCGTGTAATTGCTTAGTTGTGACTCGTTTGATGCGAAGAATTGCGTCTTTCCGCCACGTGTTTTGAAGATACAAAAAAGAGCATCCGTCGTTTCTGCGCGACGGATGACTTCGTTCCATTTATCTTCCAATTCAGACATTTTAATATTCCAGATATGGATTGTTTAATTTTTCCCAAGCTACATCTGTTGATTCTCCGTGGCCTGGATATAGAATTGTATCGTCTGGCAAACGTAATAATTTGCCGGTGATGCTCTCCATGATTTCTCGTTGGCTTCCAGTAGGAAAGTCTGTTCTTCCGACCGACTGTTTGAAGATAGTGTCGCCTGTGAAGCAAACGTTTTGCTCTTTAGCATAGAAACAGACACTTCCTGCACTATGTCCCGGAGTTTCAATCACTTGCAGTTTGATGCTGCCGATTTCAATCACGTCTCCTTCCTTGATTTTTGTGCCGATTTCAGGAGCCTGTTCGTCGGCCGGCATTTGGAATATATTTAATTGATCGATGAAAGTGTCGATGAAAAACTGATCTTTGGGGCTTGCGTATGTTTTTAGTCCGTAAGTCTCAAGGATGAATTTGTTGCCGTAAATGTGGTCGAAGTGAAGATGTGTGTTAAGGAGTGCGACGGGAGTGAGCCCATTCTGCTCGATAAACTTCTTCAGTTTCACTTTTTCCATTCTGCTGCGGCAACCTGCATCAATGATGCCACATTTATTTGTAGTCTCATCAATCACTACGTAAGTGTTTTCCTGAATAGGGTTAAAAACGAAAACTTCTATTTTCATTGTTCAGCTGAATCGTTTCTTTCGTTTTCTATTTTTTGAGACTCTTGTTCTGCAATTTCGCTGACTTTGTCAAGAATCTTTGTGTTGACCTTGAAATCAGTAGGACGGAAACTGCGGACAATGGCAATTACCGAGTCTTTCTTTTCTGGGAAGATATCGCCGTTGACACGGTAGACTAGACCGTCTTTTGCGTCGACAATTCTTGAAATCTTTGTGAATTCTTCCTCATCTGTTTTGGCAGAGAACATGAATTCATATACTCCTTCCTGCTTTGAAATTTCAATGAGACGGAATTCAGGATACTCCTGACTGTCTGAATTAAGCAGATTTTCTGCGAAAGTCTTGAATTCTTCCTGTGTGTTAGCTTTTGTCACATCAATCATGACATCTCCTTTCTCCAAAACCAATGGAATTGTAGGGAAAGGATATGTTGTCGCTTCGTATCCTTCTGGAACGTAGATGTCAAAACCGTCGAATTTAGTCAAATTGCTCGTTTCCTCTGTCTCCGCTTTCGACTCAGGAGCTTTTGATGTGTTGTTGCAACTTGCAAAAGATACTAACAGACAAGCAGTTGCGATATTTCTTATGATTTTAATTGCTTTCATGTTTTTGTTGTTTAATTATTTGTTTTGTTTGTTCTCTTCCTCGTCTTCTTCAATATAGTCGACAATCTCTTCTTCGTCATCGTCTTCCACATAGTCTACAACTTCTTCCTCATCATCAACCTCTTCGTCGTTGAATTTAGATGGAATTTTGCCGTTCATGACATCTTCATAAACCTCCTCATCAAACTCATATTCGTCATAATTGTCGTCGTTAGGACTTTCGTCGACGTAGCTGAAATCATCGTCGTCGTCAAAATCATAGCGGATTTTATCTGCGTCGAGATTACGGTGGGTGATTGATTCCACTTCATGAGTGTTGTTTTGAATCATTTCCCAAAGCATATCCTTAAGCTGAGTCAAACCTGTTCCGACTACAGATGATATGAAACAATATTTGATGTCTTTTGGTAACTGTTCAGAAATCAATTCTTTCAATTCGTCGTCGAGCATATCCGACTTAGATAGGCAAAGAATACGTTGCTTCTCGAGCAGTTCGGGATTATATGCTTCAAGCTCTTTCAAAAGAGTATTGTATTCTTCTACGATATCATTTGTGTCGACGGGAACCAAGAAACACAAAATCGCATTTCTTTCGATGTGGCGCAAGAAACGATATCCGAGACCTTTACCTTCACTTGCTCCTTCGATGATGCCTGGAATATCCGCCATACAGAAACTTTTTCCGTCACGGTAGGCGACGATACCAAGGTTTGGAACAAGGGTGGTGAAGGGATAGTCTGCAATCTTTGGCTTTGCGGCTGAAATAGATGAAAGCAAAGTGCTTTTTCCTGCATTGGGTTTTCCTACCAGACCGACGTCAGCCAATACTTTCAGCTCAAGGATGACAATACGCTCCTGTCCGGGCTCACCGCTTTGTGCGAATCGTGGAGTACGGTTTGTGGCTGAACGGAAATGCCAGTTTCCAAGGCCACCGCGTCCGCCTTTAAGAAGAATCTTCTGCTCGCCATCTTCAGTGACATCCATAAGGTATTCTCCAGTTTGCGCATCATACACCACTGTACCACAAGGTACCTCGATCACTTTATCAGCACCGTCGGCACCAAAACTTCTGCTATGGCTTCCGCTCATTCCGTTGCCTGCGAAAATATGGCGGTCGTATTTCAGATGCAGCAAAGTCCAATAGTCTTTGCTGGCACGGATGATGATATGTCCGCCACGTCCGCCGTCTCCACCATCAGGACCACCCTTGGGAGTGAATTTTTCACGGTGAAGGTGAGCCGAACCACCACCGCCTCTACCACTTCTTATATGGATTTTTACGTAGTCTACGAAATTGCTGTTTGCCATAGTGTATCAAATTTGTGCAAAATTAAGAATTTTTTGCATTTTTCCGTGTAAATAAACGAGTATAAAATATGTGATAGATTGAACATTAAGCCTGATTGTTGAAAAAAAATGCGATTGTTGATAAATTCGTTGATAACTTTAATTATATATATGTTGATAACTTTTGTTTTTTATCTTAAATTTGCGTATTAAAGTAAATCGCTTTAGGAATATGGACAAGGAACTTAACATAAAAGGACTTAATATGCACTCTTTTCGTATGATTGCAGTGTTGCTGATGATGTTTAATTTTTTGACACCATCATTTGCTGCATTGACTGGAAAAGGAACGAAAAATGATCCCTATATCATAGACGAACCATCAGATTTGCCTGACCTTAGAGATCAAATCACAAATAATCAGGGTAAATATATATATGTCAAACAGACAAAAGATATTGATTTGGCTGAATTGTCCGGTAAATCAGGACGTCCGCCATTGCCGCTATCAAGTTTCAATTGGAATAGAAATGCGTTGCGAGTGCCTGCAACTATGACATATTTTTTAGGTGAATATGATGGAGGAGGAAATACGATTTCGAATTGGACACTAAAAAAAGAGAAGATGATGAATCCAGTCAATTTGAAAACGTATTATATTTCAATGTTTGGAAAGGTAGGTAATGCAAGCAAAGAAGAATCTGTGATAAAGAATTTGAATATTGATGGATTCGAGATAGAGATGCAGAGCACCCAAAATGGAATGAATCCAACAGGTATTTCTTTCATTACCAGTATTGCGGAAAATGTGAATATTTCAAATTGTCACATCAATAATTCAAAAGTTTATGGAACTGGTCATTTCCAGTTTGGAGCGATCACAGCCAATAATGCAGGATCTACAATAATCAATTGTAGTGTAAAAAATTGTACGTTTACACCGACAAATGGAGCAGAAAGTGTCGGATCTTTTTGTGGTTCGAATTCAGGAGATGTAAAAAACTGTTTTGCTTATAATGTGACTCTGACTGGTAATTCGTATGTTGGTGGCCTGGTAGGAGAACAAAATGGAGGAACGATTGAAAATTGTGGTTTTAATGGAATTCTTATACCATCGAATTCGATTGAAGTTGTGAATTCTGGTGGATTGTGTGGAAAAATCAATAAAGGATCTTTTATAAATTGTTTCTCTATATTTGATAATGATGGCAATACATGGAAAAGTGCCAGAGCCTTTGGCGGACTTATTGGAGTTGTTGCAGAAGAAGCTGAGATAACTGTGAAGAATTGTTATGCGTATCCTCAGATCATAGTCAATGATGCAGATCGTGACAATGTAGATTTCTTTGTCGGTCGTGATATGTTTAAAGAAGATGAGACAAAACGTTTTTATGAATCATGTTATTGTTATGAAAATGCGTACGGTGAGGGTTTTGTGCCAATCTTAAAGGATGGTGTTGATTTCTCACAAGAATATAAGAACACTCATAAATTGTTGAAGGCTCAGGAAGATTTTATGCATAGTGGCTGTTTCGCTGAAATATTAAGAGATTATCATATCGCAAATTTAAGTGGCGAAAATCAATGGCGTGAAGACGTGGAGTCTCAAAACGACACATTGCCAGTCCTTCGCTTTATGGTTGATGAGTCGTATGATGTGGAGCCATTCTGTCATCCTGGAATTTATACATTATCCCATTCTGAATCAGGAAATGTTTCAACAATCAACGGACAATTAAAATTCATTACTGACGATCAAACGGTTGAAGGTTGGATTCATGGTCTTGAGGTTAAAGTCGGAAATGGAGAGTGGGAGAGATTGCCAAGCGTTATCAACCAACCAGTCGGAAATAGAATTAATTTTTATGAAGATTACACATTTGATAAGAAAAAGACAACTGTTTATAGAGCATTTGTTTATAATCCTATCGATCCTGCACGTGTAGCCTATGGCAAGATAGAAACAATATGTGAGGGCTCATCTTCTGGTCCAGAGATAGTGGAAGGTTGTGACAGTGTGAAATATGATAACAGATGGTTTTTCCCTGCAGATAATGGAACCTATGTCAACAGTTCAAATGAGGAGGTTGTTATAAAGATAGGGGAGACGGTAAGAAATTATCTGCCTTTAATAGAAGGTAATTGTGGGGCAAATTCCGTTGTTATCGAGGGCAAACCTTATGATCATTCAGGCACTTATGAGGAATCATTCAAGAATTCTACTGGATGTATGACATATAATTATCAGGATGTAAAACTATATCCTACGCTTCCTGCTAAAGATTCATTGAAAGTATTTAGCATTGACGAAATGTCCTATACCTATACGCCACAGGGTGGAGCTTCACCTCTGACCGTCAGTGTAGGATCTGAATATGTGTTAGAGCCGAAGGATTTGGTTGTGGATCATATTGGATATAATGGTAATTCGTCATGTGATAGCGCTACAATTGTAGTAAAATATGTGATTCCAATCAAGATTACTAAGACAGAGGATACAGAGTGGAGTTGTGAACCTGTCGTTTACAATGGTGTAACATATACTAAGCCTACTACAATAATAGATACTGTCATAACACAAAATCCTAGTGTCGAAGGGGGTAAGTTGTATGAAATAAAAATGCATCATATAAAGGCTGCTGTGCCAGATACCTATAGAACAACCAAGGTGCATTGTGGTGTTATCGAGTATAGATGTCCTACAGGTTTTTGTGAAACAACAGAACCTTTTTATGATACAGTACCAGGTAAGATTACAATCCAAGGATGCCAATGTCCTTCTGATGTGACAATCACCCATCATGTTTTGGGAGAAAAACCTACTCGTGAGGAAACTATAGTTAATTGTGGACCATACACACATAAAAATAAAAAGAAAACTGTAATATGGTATGAAAGTGGTGTTTATACCGATACGATAAGTGGAAATAGACCAGGCGCATGTGATAATGATACAATTGTGACTTATCATGTCACTATTCTTAATCCGGTAGCTTACAATGACACAACAATCCATGGCTGTGGCAGTGTAATATATAAAACATTGTCTGGAAAAACGAAATCATTTGACAAGTCCCAAGACTATGTGGATGAATTAGAAACATCTGATGGTTGTTCTTCAAAACGAACAGTTCACGTATATGTGCATAAAAAATCAGATAAAAGTTCTATTTCGCCTGTGTTGGGATGTGCTCCTTATTCTTTTGAGAAACTCAATGGAGAAACTGTTATACTTGAAGCTGGAACTCATACTATAAAGGATACATTGAAATCAACAGACGGCTGTGGATGTGACAGTATTGTCAAGAATACAACAATAATTGTAGAGGATCCTACAGTTTTGGATACGATTGTTAGAAATGGATGTGATGAGGTAACAATAGAAGGAAAGAAATACACAAAAGATACTTCGTTCGTGGTAGAAAAACCAATTGTGGGGCCTGCCGCTATATTAAGTGTGTGTAAAAAACAATTCCAACCATATAAGGTGAATATTAATTCATCAATTGTAGAACAATTTAATATTGACACTTGTGGCTCTTATTCTAAGGGAGAACAGACTTTGACCACTTCTGGAATAATTGAAGTTTCTGTACCAACTGAAACAGGTTGTGAAAACAAACAATTTTATAATGTTCGTATTATAGAGCCTGTTGAAATAGATTCTGTGGTCTATGCTTGCGACAACTATGTACACAAGTTCTATGATGGACATCAGGAGATGGTTGTTGACGATGGTGTTGTTTTGATAGACAAAATCCAGAGTAAGGTTTGTTTGTGTGACAGCGTCATCCGTAAGGTGACGGTGCGTATCAGCCATGATTCACATGAGGTTTTGCCTGCAGTGTCTTATTGTGGACCATACACTTATGTTAAGAAGTCTGATGGAAAGAAAATATTGATTGAATCGTCTCAGATTGTAAAAGATACTCTGACTAATAGATATGGATGTCATATTTATTATGAGACAGATGTAACCATTATACCTGTAGAAACAACACTCGACACTTTGGATGCATGTAAGGAATACCATTCAGTTTTGCCTGTATGGAATTACAACAATCTTCCTGTGGATGTCATTGTAGAGACTCCAAGTGTACAGACTGCTGAGCTGATTTTCTTGAACCCTAATGTTATGAATAAAACATGTATGGATACAACGAAGTTGTTCCTGACTGTCCATGGAGTAGGAAATATCACTGCAGACCCAGTTGTCGCGTGTGATTCATTTATATATACTGATTATGACGGTTCCACAAAGACAATCACGTCGTCTTCTGTAATTGTCGATACATTAAAGAGTAATGTTTGTGATTGCGACAGTGTGATTTTGACAACAAATATCACAGTCAACAATTCGTATCCAGAGTCATTGTGTGAGACAAACACACTTCGTGCTTGTGATACTGTGAAATATACAAATTCGAAAGGCGAGATTATGACATTCACGGATAATATACAGTTCCTCGACACATTCCAGATGAAGAACACAGGATGTGACAGTGTGGTTATTGTCGACGTGACTGTTCCAAAATCAACAGGAAGTGTGACTATCTTGTCTGCATGTGGAGACACTACTCTATATGATGAATTGAACGGAAATTATCCTCATGAATTTAATGAGTCTGGTGTATGGCGTCAGATATTGAACAAGAATGAAGAAGGTTGTGACAATTACAAAGAGTGGCATGTAAATATCACTCCGACTCCACGTGACACTATATTTGAACATGGTTGTGGTGAGTTGTCATTCCGTGGAGACACATATACATCAGAGAATGAAAAAGCGGCTTCATTCAGCCTTGTTGTGAACGGAGCCACAAAATGTGACTCTATACATAATTATATATTGACTGTATATCCTAAGTATAACCATTCCGAAGTGATGGAATCTTGTGATTCAATCGTCAGAAATGGAAAAGTGTATAAGCAGTCTGTATTCTTTGTTGATACTTTGTTGAGCAAGAATAATTGCGACAGTATTATCAGTGTCGACATTACTATACATCCGTCGCCGAACATCACTGATTATATGTCTGGTTGTAATGAAGTTAAATTTGTCGACGAGGATTATAACGGAGGTTTGCCTATTTATGTTCATCACGATACAACTATTTACGTTGATAAACTTACGGATAAGGGATGTGAATATCAGTTGATACAGCAGATTGATGTTGATTATCCATCATATACTTCGACTGATGTATTCGAGTGTTTTGATTCTCAATTGGGTTATGCATCATACCGTGATTTACATTTGACTTCAGACACAGTCGTATACGACACTATTTCGTCTACTGCAGAAAACAAGTGTGGTGTCATCATTTCTAATATTGTCAATTTGGTGATGCCTGTCCATGATACAATATATGTTGATAGTTGCCTGCGTATCACCTATGAGGATTCGACATATATGGATTCGACTGAGGTCATCAAAATATCAAAGACAGCTGAGATGGGATGCGACAGCTTCACTCATGTAATGCTTAATGTGAACAAGTGTTTCCCATATCCAGTGCTTGTAAATAAGTATAATTGGATTTTGATTTGTAACGACGTTATATTGGATGATGACAAGTTCAAGTTGAAATCTAATGTCAAGTATAAATGGTATAAAGATGAGCGATTGGTGTCGACTACATCTGAATCATACTTCACAGAGGACAAGGAGTTGGATGGCTGTTATCAGGTAGGAATAGTCATTGATGGAGGCGATGAATATATGTCTGATGTGGTTTGTATAGATGAAAACCATGGATATTCTATTTCGCCGCAACCAAATCCAGTAGGAAAACTGCAGCCAGTAACCATCATTTGTGATTTTCCTGTTGAGGGAGTTGTGGGCACTAAGGTTGAGGTGTTCAACATGATGGCTGAGAAGGTATATGTTGCAACTGCCACATCAAATGAAATTGTTATTCCAGGAATGACAGCGTCTGGATATTATATGGTTCGTTTGACTACAGTTTCAGATAAGGTGTTGACAGCGAAGTATTTGGTGAAATAATTGATGTTATTGTGTTGAGATTATGAGTAGAGGTTGGTATAACATAAAGAGTATTCTAATAGTTGTTACGACGTTGTTAATGCTTCTGTCGGCATCGACTGTGTCTGCTCGCAATCCTCGTCGACAGCCAACAAAGACCTCTTTGCTTGTCGATCCAAAGATGTATGTTGGAAAGAAATCGTGGATTTATACCTATCAGTTTTTCCCTGATTTGGATGGACGTCTTGTGGATTCATCCAAAGTTCATAAACCAGTTCCATTTATGCATCATCGATTCTCATTCTTTGCTCAGGGTGGAATTGCTGGTTTTAGGATGAATTCGAAAACCGTAGATTTTGATCAGAAAGGTGGATGTGGATTTGGAGCAAGTTACACTCACTTTTTCTCTCCTTATTTTGGAGTAAAGACTGGAATTGATTTGGTTTACTCCACTTCTATTGCTAAGGTCGGCTCATTTTCCGATGAATATACAATTGTGGATTCGGAGTTGGATGAGACAAAATATGAATATTCAATTGGTGAGGTGGTAGAAGAGTTGAAACATTTACAACTTGAAGTGCCGATCATGTTGGATTTTAAGGAGAACAAATTTGACTGTGGCATAGGTTTGAAAGTAGGTGTCCCATTGAAGGTCAATTATGATCAGGAAGCGGATGATGTTATCCAGACTGCATATTATCCTGATTATGATGTTTTTGTTGATGATTCATGGGTTCTCGGATGTGGAAAGTTTGAAACAGTTTCCGAAGTAAGCTCATTCAAGCAAACTCCTGTTTTTGTTATGTTCACGGGAGATGCACAATATTCTTTTCCTATTGGAGAAAAGTATTCGATCAGTATTGGAGGCTATTGTGATTTCGCTTTCCTTGGAATTTCAGCAAAAAAATCACAGGATACGCATTATAAGAATATCGAGACTTATGATACCAATACAATGTTGACTGTCTCAAAATCTGTGCCAGTAGAATTGGTGTCTGAGAGTATTTTGTCAAGTAAAAATGTCAAGACCAATCAGAAGATTGTAAGCAACGTTCTTTTTATGAATTTCGGTTTGAGATTGTCTTTCAATCTTAATTACGGACATGATAAATGGTAGCCTATGGAAGAGAATAGATATGAACGACATTTTCTTTTAGATGGCTTCGGACGTAATGGACAGAAGAAACTTTCTGAAGCGAAGGTTTTGATAGTTGGAGTTGGCGGTCTTGGATCTCCAGTCGCAATGTACCTTGCTTCGGCAGGAATTGGCAAATTAGGTTTGATTGATGCTGATGTTGTTGACGTGACAAATCTCCAACGCCAGATTATTCATTCTGAATCATCTGTCGGAGTTGAAAAGGTGGTTTCTGCAAAACAGAGAATTGCGGATTTGAACTCTGAAACAGAAGTCGTCACTTATGATTTTTTTTATGATGAGAAAAATGCAGAATCAATAACAAAAGATTATGATTTTGTTGTCGACTGTGCTGATAATAACCGGACGAAGTTTTTGATTAACGATGTCTGTGTAAAACTGCGAAAGCCATTTTGTCATGGGTCAATAACTGAATTCAGTGGACGAGTGTTCACACATCTCCCGTCGACTGCATGCTATAGATGCCTTTTTGATGAAGATGATGAACCCTCAAAAAAAAGAGGTGTGCTAGGAGCATCCGTTGGAATCATCGGTTCGATTCAGGCGACGGAAGTAATAAAATTCTTTACTGGAATTGGCGATCTTCTAACCGATTCCTTGTTGACACTTGATGTAAAGACTATGAAATTTTCTAAATTAAAAATGAAGGTTTCAGCAAAATGTAGATGTAACGAATTATGACTTTTTTTATAAAAGTGTAGGATAGTTATTTATTAATTGGTCTTTTTTTTGTAAATTGCGTAATAAACTTGATATGATAATGAAACGATTATTTTTGAACATACTTTTCTCTATGTCATCGCTTGCTCTAGTGGCGCAGGTATACCAGTATCCGATGAACAAGATGGCGAGAGTGAATGGAAGGGAAGTGATGTTTGCTTTTACACCTACTGCTACCCCATACGAAATTCCATTGTCTTCGCGTGAATTTCTAGAAAGATCTTTCATGCATAAGGAAATCTGTCTTCCACCTTATAAATCTCATCCGACAAGTTTCTTGGCAGTAGAGGGAATTGACAGGTTGGACAGCGTGTTGATTACCACAGGAAATAAAGTAGAGAAAATATTGTTTCTGAGTGATTCGATGAGTGTGTTGCAAGGTCAGCAATTCTATGACGCAGAAGGAAAGCTGACTGCGGAAGTGGTGTTGAAATATCTTAACGACAAAGAGACTGAGCGTACTATCACTGTCAGCAACGGAGATAATGTTGTTTATAAGTTAGGTCATAATGGCCCAGTATCGATGGATGCAAAAACTCAGTTTGGAAAAGAGTCTTTGACATGGGTCTATAAAAATTCAATGCCAAGTATGGCTTCTCAAAGTGGAGGAAGAGGAAAGGAAAATGCTATTTTTACGTATACTCCGTTTAAGAAGCTAAGTTCAATAAAGTGGAAGTCTGGCAGAGGTACGATAGAGACTACGTTTGAATACTCTGACTACGAGGCATCTGTAATGAATCCGATATGCCTGGTGAAAGATGAGAAGTTGTCGTCTAAAATGGCATGGGATGTCTATAATGTAGAGGCAAATAAAAACCAAGCGTTGGTTCGTGTAAATAATCTTCAGGAAAAGAAAATTTACGAAATCAATGGCGACAGCCGTGATTTGATTTCTTCTTATTTGCTGACATTCAAACCATTTGCTAATATGAAAGGAGGCTCAAAGAATATGTTGAGCCATGTCTCATATGAAGGATTGAGTGAAAGTTATCAGGAAAGTTATGACTATACAGGAGATCTAAAGATTTCTAAAGTGGTGAAATCAGATATGGTTGTTGAATATGAGTATAATGGTCTTGGCAATATCGCTAAGGTGATTATAACTCCAGCAATTGGCGACAAATCAGAAATTTTGTTCTATTACACTAACATTGAAGAGGAACGCCAGCGTATAGCGGAAGAAAAAGCAAAAGCTGAAGCTGAGAGAATTGCTAGAGAAGAGGAAGAGAGACGATTGAAAGAGGAGGAAGAGGCTGCAGCAAAGACCGCAGAAGCGGAAAAGAGATTTGAAGAGTCTCAGTCTTCTTCTGATTCAGAAAAGTCTGACTCTGCGACTCCTTCTGATAGTGATAAAAAAAATGATTAATCGTTCAAATGAATAGCATGTCTATGGACGATAAAGATTTGATATATTCGTTGCGTGCCGAGCTTGATGCACATAATTATAAGTATTACGTGCTGTCTGCTCCTGAAATCTCAGATCAGGAGTTCGACGAGAAGATGCACCAGCTAATTGAACTAGAGCAGAAACATCCTGAGCTGTTTGATGCCAATTCTCCTACACAACGTGTTGGAAGTGATATCAGCAAGGCATTCACTCAGGTGAAGCATAAATATCCGATGCTTTCACTTGGAAATACATATTCCAAGGAGGAGGTGCAGGATTTCTATAATCGTGTCAGCCGAGCTCTTGAAGGAGAAAAGTTTGAAATCGTTTGTGAATTGAAATTCGACGGTACTTCTATCTCTCTTACATATGAAAACGGAGAGTTCGTTCGCGCGGTAACTCGTGGTGACGGTGAAAAGGGAGATGATGTGACTGATAATGTGCGTACTATCCGCACTATTCCGTTGAAACTGAAGGGCGATTATCCTCAGTCGTTGGAGATGCGTGGCGAGATACTTATGCCTTGGGCTGTCTTTGATGAACTTAACCAGGAACGCGAGGCTGAAGGTGAACCGTTGTTTGCCAACCCACGTAATGCGGCTTCTGGTACTTTGAAACAACGTAATTCAGCTGAAGTTGCCCGTCGTAAACTTGATGCTTATCTCTACTATGTGTTGGGTGAGGATATCCCTACACTTTCTCATTCCGATAATCTTGCCCACGCTAAAAAGTGGGGATTCAAGATTTCAGATGCCTATAAAGTTTGTAATAACGTAGACGAGGTGTTTGAGTTTATCAATTATTGGGATGTGGAGAGAAAGAATCTTCCATTTGCTACAGATGGAATTGTATTGAAGGTTAATTCTATAGCTCAACAGGAACAGCTTGGCCTTACTGCCAAATCTCCACGTTGGGCGATAGCGTATAAGTTTAAGGCAGAACGTGAATGTACACGTCTGAATGATATCACATACCAAGTCGGCAGAACTGGTATTGTGACCCCAGTCGCAAATCTTGAACCAGTGCAGCTTGCAGGAACAGTGGTGAAACGCGCGTCGCTCCATAACGCGGATATCATTGAAAGTCTGGATCTCCATGTGGGCGATTATGTTTATGTGGAGAAGGGCGGAGAGATTATCCCGAAGATTGTTGGTGTCAACACAGAGATGAGAAATCCTGACGCTGCGGAAAAAGTTAAATTCATCACCCATTGTCCGGAATGTGGTGCCGAGTTAGTAAGAGTGGAAGGAGAGGCTGCACATCGTTGTCCAAATGAAAACAGCTGTTTTCCACAGATTGTCGGAAGAATCCTTCATTTTGTCTCACGTAAGGCGATGAATATTACCATTGGTAATGAATCAATTGAATTGCTGTTGAAACGCAATTTGATTAAAGATGCCGCAGACTTGTATGCACTTAAAGTTGATGATCTAAAGGATCTTCCTCTATGGGGAGAAAAGAGTGCCAACAATTTGATAAACAGTATCAAAGATTCGTTGTCTGTGCCATACGACAGAGTGCTTTACGCAATTGGAATTCGCACCGTCGGAGCATCAATGGCAAAGAAACTTGCCGCTGAATTGAAATCGATAGATGCGTTGAAAGCAGCGACTGTCGAACAATTGGTCCAGATTGATGAGATAGGCGAGGGCATTGCCCAGCAGATTGTCTCATTTTTTGCAGACGAGAAGAATGTCGCATTCGTAGAGCGTCTGAGGGGATACGGACTTCAGTTGGAAGCAGTGGAGAGCAATACCGTCGTCAGCGATAAATTTGCTGGAATGACCATTGTTGTGAGTGGAGTGTTTGAGAAATACTCACGTGATGAGATAAAAGCGTTGATCGAGGCCAATGGAGGCAAGAACGCTACGTCTATCAGCAAGAAGACATCCTTTGTCGTCGCTGGAGAAAATATGGGTCCATCCAAGCTGGCAAAGTGTGAATCATTAGGAGTTAAGATAATTACAGAAGCAGAATTCGATGCTTTGTTAAACTAATTAAACTATGTTTGAGGGTTTAAAAAAGAAATATATCGACTGGGAAATAAGTAAGTTGTGGAAGAATAAAAAACGCAACAAACAGTTTTTGAACTGGCAAGAGGTGAAAAAGGTTATTCTTCTTTACGACAGATCTACTTTGAAACCAGATCTCTTGAAACAAATCTTTGCCATACTTGATGGAAAACAGGTTATGGCATGGACTGTTGTTGAGAAGGATGAGTTTAAGAAGGAAACCATCAATATAGCGATGATGGCACCAAACGAATGGAATTTGCTGATGAAACCAAAAGATTTCGTTTTGTCGAGGTTCAATAGTTTTGAAGCCGATATTCTTATAGATTTGACAATGCAGGAGATCTTGCCTTTGAAATATCTCCATGCAGTGTCTGATGTGAAATGTCGTTGTGGTTTGTCTCGGTTTGGTGATATTACTGATTTCTCAATAGACAGAACTCCGAACATGAAAGAGATGGATTTGCTTAATCAGATTATCCATTATATGACAATTATCAATCAAAAAGAGAAGAAATTGGAAAGGGAGATGGTGGAATAAACGATTCCATTTTCAACTGTGATCATATTTTTTATGAAGATAATTTTGAGGAAAGACATTATCACTATGAAGCTTCCTTTTCAACTGTGGAATGGTTGTCTTCTTATTTTTCATGATTGATTTTGAAGAAGCTAATGCTATTCAAACATACATTGTAGGGTAGCAAGTAAATGATAATGGAGCTTTTTATTTAAAGTGATAGCTTTGTGTAGGTTGTTGATATATCATATATTATTAATTATATTGTACAATTTTATGAGAGTATGTGGAATGATTTGTTAAATCAAAATATATAAACTGATTTGACTATTTTGTACTAGTGTGTATATTCATTCTCCTTTTAATAATGGAACCAGAATTCCTTTTTTTAGATAGATGAATCTCAATTGCCATTTGTATTTATTCCACACGTTGTGCTCTTTAGCGAATGTAAACAGTTTTTTGAGTGAGATTCTTTTCTGTTCTGTACGTTTCCTATCAAACTTATGACTTACTGATGTATTATGGATTCGATAATGGTAAAGTAAATCATCAACGCCACAAACTTTGTCGCTCATCATGATAGCTGCAGCAATGAAATAAGTGTCTTCTGCTGCACGAGTGGAAGGAAATTCAATATTGTATTGTTTTATAAAACTGTTTCTGAAACAATAGGTGATTCTTGCAACGTAATGAGAAAGAAACTGTTTTTGATTCTTGAATGGTATCGTTAGTAACGGAGTATTCTTGCCATTTTCATGCATAATTCCGTTGTAGTAGACAATATCTGCATTAATCTTGTCTGCAGCATTAACAATTAGTTCATAGCTGTTTGTATCAACCCAATCATCAGAATCTAAAAAGACTATATATTCACCCTCTGCAGCACGTAATCCGACATTGCGGGCTTCACCAGGACCACTATTCTTTATTGTCTGCAAAAATCTGGTTTTATTTGCAATGCCAAATTCTTCCACCAACTGTTTTGCCAATTCTACAGAGTTATCTTGCCCATGGTCATCTATTAGCAACCATTCGTAATCCTGCATTGTTTGTTCTTTGATGCAAACTGCACATTCGCGTAGATATTCAGCTGAGTTATATAGTGGAGTAATAATGCTTAGTTTCATATCTTAATCATTTATTTTTATTCTGTCTGAATAATAGCTTTAAGGAACTTTGTATATGAATAAGTGATATTTAATAACGTGAGTTCGATGAATTTTAACTGGTTGTTTATTTGAAAAATAGCGTTATTCTTTCGTGATTTAAAGTGCTAAAAACAAACGAAAAATAACGCCATGATTACCAAAGACAAAATTACTGAAATTTTCTGTTTAGCTGTCGATTTCTGCAAACTTTTTGACAAGTTGACGATGAGATATTCAATCGGATCGTCCAAACCGTCCATAAGGAGATGCTTCCGTGACAGCAGGATAAATGTGTCTGAAATAATTGTGATAATTATGAATTCAAACTACACTTCGTCTGCAACGAAAATGGTGAGATTTTTAATTTCATGTTCACAACTGGTGACTTGGACGACAGAAAGCCTTTGGAGTATAAAGCATTTTGCTTAGAAAAAAATGGCTATTATCGAAACCGTCAATGACGAACTTAAAAAACATGGCACAAGTAGAACATTCCAGACACAGATCTTTTGAGTACTTTGTTGTTAATATGTAGGGTGGCTATTTCCGTATACTGCTTCTTCCAAAAGAAGACATGCATACATTTACATCGTGAAATTGATAATTGTCTGACTCTCTTTTAATTATAATTCGTCTCTCACGTTAAATAGATAACAATATTAATCTGTATTAAATTTAAATACAAACTTACGATTTTTTCTTATTATTTAACTTTATTTATTTTGCTGAACGTTCAAAAAATGCTTTCTTTGCAATCAACTAATAAATATACTGACATGGGACTATTTGATGTTTTTAAAACTGTTTTGGGTAATTCCAACAACATTGCTTCTGTGATTAAGCTTCTTAATGGTAAAGTAGACGCAAAGAGTCTTGCTACAATTTTCGCCACTTATTTGCTAAAGAGCAAGCTTGCTTCATCTTCGTCGGCTGCCAACAGTGAGGCGGCTTCTTTTGCTCAGCAAGTGGCTTCGGCTGTTAATCTTAGCCAATGCTCAGGTATTGGTGACGTGATTTCAAAGCTTACAGCATCTGATAAGCAGGGTACTGATGATTTGGCTTCTAAGCTTACTCAGGCAGTTAATCTTATTAAGACCCTTAACACAAAGGCTTAAGATTTATTTTGTGAAGAATTAATGGGAGACGTTGCACGCAGCGTCTCTTTTATTTTTTATCTTTGTATTGAAGTGATTTCGCTATAATTTACATTTTATAAAAACATGTTCCTTTCGATTCTGATTCCTACATATAATTGTGATTGCGTCTCTCTCTGTACATTCCTTTCCCGTCAGATTGCTGAATATTCTATCGAAGCTGAGGTTGTTGTGATGGATGATGCTTCTACTGATTTGGATATAGTGAAACGAAATCGTTCAATAAATGAATTGGCGTTCTGCAGAGTCATTGAGTCGGAAGATAATATTGGTATAGCGAAGAATAGAAATCATTTGGCCGACGTCGCGAAAGGAGATTATCTGTTGTTTCTTGATGCGGATGTTTATCCTGTCTCGCCTGATTTCCTAAAAAAATATATAGATAATAGGGTAGACGACGGGGTGCTATGTGGAGGAATGACATTCAGATTGGACGGCCCTGTCAAAATGTCGCCGCTTCGTTATCTATATGGAATGAAGTATGAAGTGAAACAGCCTCAGTTTATATCACTTAATTTTTTCTTGCCGGCTTATGTTTTCCATAAAGTCCGTTTCAACGAATCTTTCTCTAAGTATGGACACGAAGACACTCAGTTTGGCGCTGATTTGCAGAATGCTGGCTATAAGGTTTTGAAGATCAACAATCCCGTCTACCATGATAATGGAGATACGAGCGAACAATTTATAAACAAGACGAGAGTGGCTATCGATAACCTTGTGGAGCATCGTGACCTGCTTCTCCCGACCTCACGTCTTCTTCAACTGTATGAGAAATTACGCGCTCTGCCTTTGGGTTGGCTGATGAAATTTCCATTCAAAAAATTTCGTCAGAGAATGGAGAAAAATTTGTTGGGCGATTCACCGTCACTTTTGATATACAATATTTACAGATTGTCGTATCTCTATTGTAAATTTGAAGAGTATGAAAGATAAAATAATTGAACTGGCGAATAAATACAACACCGTCGACTTCATAAAGAATGATCCTGTACAGTTTCCTCATCGTTACACTCAAAAGCGAGATATCGAGGTCTCTGCATTCATCACGCAGTGGGTGGCGTTCGGCAACAGAAAGCAGATTGTGAAATGTGCGGAGACTTTGGATTCGCTCTTCAATGGAGCACCATACGACTATATTATGGGAGGAAAATGGCGACAGTATGAGAATTCAGATGCACGTCTTTACCGATTCTATACTTGGGGTGATTTCCATGATATTTGTGCCCGACTCAATTCTTTATATTTAAAATATGAAGATATGGAGCAGTGTATAGATAAGGATGCTGACGACTATTCTATCTCACTACGTAGATTGTTCGACGGAGTGAAGGGAATACCCGCAAGCGCCACAAAATCTGCAGCCAAACGAGTGAATATGATGTTGCGTTGGCTTGTGCGAGATGACGGGATTGTGGATTTTGGCATTTGGAAGACACTCGACAAGCGAAAACTGCTAATTCCTCTCGACACACACGTTCATCAGCAGGGTAGGGCGATGGGAATAACGACTCGCAACTCAGCAGACATAACCACAGCAAAGGAGATTACCGACTATATGAAAACGATCTTTCCTGATGATCCTACGTTGGGTGATTTCGCACTGTTCGGATTGGGTGTGGATGAGGATGGAAAAAAAAGAAACTAAAAGAAAAGACGGCAAAATTCGATTCGTAGAATTTTGCCGTCTTGTTTTATCTGAATCCGTCGAATATAGAACGTTTCCCTCCCTTTTCAAAAGGAATGGCGAGTCCTATTTTTAACCCGATGCAGATAGGAACGATTTTGTCGGTCAATGTGCTGTTCAAGATACTGTTCTTGTGGATGCCCATTGTCGCATCGTGGTTAGACACCATATCGTTCAATCCATATGAGATGTATGCTCCAAAATGTAATGGGGAGGCATCGTTAAAAATAAATCTCCACATTATGTCGGCATAGAGAGATAGTTGCAGACGGTTGATGTCGATATCTCCAGCATTCGTGCCTTGTTTGTAGAGTCCATGGTGTGGAATTTTGCTCAACTCTGCATCTACATCGTCACCGAAGTATGCACGTGTTTCGACGGTGCCTCTGGAGTAATCATATTTGGCAACAATAGGAAGTCCCACTTTGACACCGGCTCCGAATATAAAATGGACATATTTGCTAGGGATACGTGCATATAGTCCGACAGGGACATCCACCAAAAAAGAACGCTGCTTTTCGTTGAAATCATCGAAAATTGTGCGTAGAGTGTATGGGATTCCTGCGTCTGTTTCGTCTGTGATAGGAGTCTCTATCGTTTCACTGATGTAGTAGTTGGCTGTGAGGTATGAAATGTCCACTCCTGCACCGTAACCGAAATTGTTTGTCAGAAATTGTTGAAACTGACATTCGAGAGTAACGCTACCTCCAGGTTTTGGTTTTCCGATTTCGGGAGTGTATTTCAAAATTTCTACTCCACCACCCGCCGAGATGTTGAGCATTTTATCTTGTGCCAAAGTCACCTGTGATATAAACAGCAACATTAGCCAGACTGTTTTTCTGAATATAAATTTCATTTTTTTTAGGTTTTTCAATCAACTTCATTTATTTCACCAACACTTTGCAGTTTGCATTTTTGCCGTCGTTCACTGTAAGGACGATGATATATTCGCCTGAACCGAGTCGCATTGCAGTGTTTGCTTCAACATTATTGAGTATTTTCTCTACAATTCCGTCGGCTCTATACACGACGATGCGGGCATTTGCCAAGTCGTCATCTGAGACACCAGTGACTGAAACTGTGAATTCAGCACTCTTTTCAACTACGTTTGGATTAGCAGTAATTCCATATTTTGCCAATTCCGCTTCATATTGGATTGGTTCGATGAAGTAGCTCTTTCCATCCTTGTCAGTCACGTGGACCATGTATTCGCCATCTAGAAGAGACTTGTCATTGAAGTATTGGAGATTTGCATCTTCACATTTTTTCTTGTCTTTATACCATTGATAAGAGACGTGATTTCCGTCACCATTTCTGCAGATTACAACGTCGTTCCAAACTTTCACGTAGTAGCTTTTCTCCTTGTCGTCTGGCAACATCACATTGAATGTGAAATCCTCTTTCGCGCAGTTTCCTTCATCATCACACATCTCCATTGTGGCTATGTATTCTCCTGGCTCCATATTCTTCGCGCATGTCAAGTCGACGGTGCTATCGTTGGATACCTCACCGGAACAGATTAATTTGCCTTTGTATCTAACCTCATATTGAGATCCAATTCCTCCGGTTAGTTCGTAACCAATTGTTTGTGATTCTCCAGGCAAAATAAGGATCAATTCGTCATCATCTACAGCCAATTTAAGCTCTTTTTTCTCCTCTTTTATTATAGTAAGGTTGTAACGGACGATGCTGTCGCAGCCGAAACTAGTTTGCAAAGAATCTACCCATGTGGCGTCATCTGTATATGTGATGTCTTTCCAAACGAAACTATTTTCAATAGAAATGTCCATATTTGTTTCGACGCTGTTATGAACGATTAATTTGTAGGCAATGATGCTGTCACAACCGTAGGATGTTGACAATGTGTCATTCCATTCTTTACTCTCATAATATATCATGCCATTGTAAATGATAGAATCACATGCTGAAGTTAAATAACCGATAGAGTATTTATTTGCTATGATTTCAAAAAGAGGAGGCACTTCAGAATAGCCGTGTTTGTCGTATGTACTTCCGCATGGGAAGACAAATGTACCCGGACCGTCGACTCCTTCAACCCAAGTTTCAGTAGCATTGAATTCATTGTCCAAACTCATTACTCCTACTTTGATGTAATTTAAATTTGTACATCCATTGAACATATAGGCATAACAATTATCAGTGAGTTCTTTAGCAGGCAATTCTGGAGCCTTTTCCAAAGATGTACATTTCATAAACATGCCGGAATAGCAATCGTCTGCTAATGTTGTTGCTGGCAATTCAGGAGCTTTTTCCAAAGCAGAACATAAGTAGAACATGCCACTATAACATGAACTATCCAATGTGGTCGCTGGTAGTTCAGGTGCTTGAGTTAGGTTTGTACAACCACCAAACATAGAAGCATAACATCTTGTAGCCAATTCTGTGGCAGGTAACTTTGGTGCAACTGTCAAGTTTTCACATGAGGCGAACATCAAAGCATAACAATCAGTTGCCATTTTTGTTGCGGGTAATTCTGGAGCCTCTTTTAATTTAGTACATTCGTGATACATTTGGTGATAGCATTCTCTGTCTAATACTTTAGCAGGCAATGCTGGAGGTGTTTCAAGAGATGTGCATAGTCTGAACATAGAGTCATAACATCTATATTTCATTTCTGTGGCTGGTAGTTCAGGGGCAATCTTTAAGTTACTGCATCCCATGAACATGCCAACATAGCTTTTGTCATATATTTTAGTGGCTGGTAATTTTGGCGCTTCCGTCAAATTTATACAGTCTTGGAACATAAATTCATAACATGCTTTTGTCAATGTGGTGGCAGGTAATTCAGGAGCTTGTGTTAATGCCCTGCAACCAGCAAACAACAAAGAAAAACAGTAATCGTTTGGTATCACTTTGGATTTTCCAACACCATCGATCAAACTCATCACACTGCCGGAAGCTTTTATTAATCCTGACATTACAAATCCCGAACGCTCTACTGGTCCATGAGAAAATCCTTCAGGGTTATTTCCTTTGAAGTAAACTTTGTCTCCTATATTTTTTAATGTCACTTTCGTTCCTTCATCCAAAGTCTTCCATGTCTTACCTTCGTCAAGAGAATATTGCATGTCTGGGTTATTGTCTGTGTTATGGTACGATATTTCTGATTCCGGAGCCTCGGCAGTGAAGCATAACCAGTTGTTTTCGACAGTTGTTGTATCAGTCTTCTCTTCATATACAGCTGTATAATAATATGTGTCAGGTGTCTCATGTACGTGTGGCTCTACATCCCATCCTTTAAAAACCAATCCTTCTTTATAGAATGGCTCTCCTTTTTCTTCTAGTGGATATTCAGGAACGACGTCACATCCGATAGTGTCACGCCATAATTCCTTTCCGTCAGGATTTTGGAAGACGACGATAGGGGAGGCTACAATTTTGAAGTTTTCTGGTACTTCTGAAACTCCATGTTTGTCGTATTTGCTTCCGCATGGGAAAATGAAGACACCTGGCCCATCAATTCCGTCGACCCAATTTTCTGTGGCTGCAAAATCATTATCCAAAGACATTACTCCCACTTTGATGCAATTTAAATTTGTACATCCATTGAACATATAGGCATAACAATTATCAGTGAGTTCTTTAGCAGGTAAATCAGGAGCTTTCGCTAAAGAAGAACATCCATCAAACATGCCATTGTAGCATCCTGCAGCAAGTTTAGTGGCTGGCAATTCAGGTGCTTGTGTTAAAGAAGAACATCCAGCAAACATGCCATCGTAGCATCCTACTGTAAGATTTGTGGCTGGTAATTCTGGAACATTAATCAGAGATGTACATCTTGCAAACATTAAACTATAGCAATCCTCTGCTAATTCAGTAGCTGGCAATACAGGTGCTTGTGTTAAAGAAGTACATCCACCAAACATGCCCATATAGCAACCATCTGCTAATTTAGTCGCTGGCAATTCAGGTGCTTGTGTTAAAGATGTGCATTCCCCAAACATGCTAAAATAACAATATTCTGCCAATGTCGTGGCTGGTAATTCGGGAGCTTTCGTTAAAGATGTGCATGCGTCAAACATGTTATAATAACAGAATTCCTTTAATTCTGTCGCAGTTAATTCAGGTGCCTGAGTAAGAGCATCACAGCCAGCAAATAGATATTCAAAACAATAATCACAAGGAATGACGGTGGTTTCTCCTATACCGTCAATCATGCTCATTATACTTCCATTGGCTGCTATTTTGCCTTCCATTGTAAATAAGAAATAGGATTCACGGGAATCAGGTCTGCCAATTGTTAATCCTTTAGGATTTTTACCTCTAAAATAGACTTTGTCGCCTACTTTTTCCAATGTGATATAATCTTTTGGTTCCAATCTATACCAATTTTCCCCTCCATCTATGGAATATTGCACATCATGATAATTATCTTTTTTATTTATGCTCAAATAGGAAATTTTTGAACCAGTTTCTTCAGCAGTGAAACATAGCATCTTGTCGAGATTTGGCTTTTCTTCTTTTTTCTCGTAAACAGCGGTATAGTAGTAAATGTCAGGATCGTCTAATATATCAATGTCTTTATCCCAATTTATGAAGACGAGACTGTCTCCATAATAAGGAGTCTTACATGTGTCACATCTCTCATAAGAAGGAAATTCTCCACAGTTGATCGTGTCACGATAAAGCACGGTGCTGTCTGGATTCTGGAAAATTGCAATCGGGGAGGAGATGATTTTGAAGTTTTCTGGCACTTCAGACACTCCATGTTTGTCGTATTTGCTTCCGCATGGGAAAATGAAGACACCTGGCCCATCAATTCCGTCGACCCAATTTTCAGTGGCTACAAAATCATTATCCAAAGACATTACTCCTACTTTGATGTAGTTAAGACTTGCACAGCCAGTAAACATACTGGAATAGCATCCATTTGTCAGTTTTGTGGCTGGTAGTTCTGGTGCTTTTCTCAAATTTGTACACCCTACAAACATTTCCATATAGCATCCTTTTGCCAATTCTTTAGCTGGAAGTACAGGTGCTTTTTCCAAACTTGAACAGCCTCCAAACATTGAGAAGTAACAGCTGTCTTTCATTACAGTAGCTGGTAATTCTGGAGCTTCAGTCAAATTTACGCAGCCTGCAAACATCAAATGATAACAATTGTCGTCAAGTGTCGTGGCTGGCAATGCCGGAGCCTTTTCTAAGTTGTAACAACTGATGAACATTCCGTCGCAACTGTTTTCTGCCGCAACAGTGGCTCCTAAATCTGGGACTTCCTCCAAATTTATACATGCGGTAAACATGTGGTCATAACAATTTTTTTTAAGTGTAGTGGCAGGTAGTAATGGTGCTTTTGTAAGGCTTGTACAAGTTAAAAACATGTAATTATAACAACTATCCGCCAATTCCGTGGCTGGTAGCGCTGGTGGATTCGTCAGATTTTGACATGCTGTGAACATATTTGCATAGCATGCCTTTTCAAGTTTCATTGCTGGCAGATCGTGTGCTCTGCTTAATCCTGTACAACCTACAAACATGCTATAGTAACAGCGTTCTCCTAAGGTTGTAGCTGGCAATTCAGGAGTCTCAGTCAAACTGATACATCCCCCGAACATATCACTATAACTTTCATCTTTTACTGTTTCAGCTGGTAGATTTGGCGCTTTTTGCAGTTTAACGCATGTGCTAAACATTCCTGCATAGCATCCTTTTGTCAATTCTGTGGCCGGAAGTTCTGGAGCTTGAACTAGTAAACATTTATTGAATAAATTTGTGAAACAATAATCACATGGAATCACAGTCGACTCACCTTTGCCGTCGAGCATGCTCATCACACTTCCGCTGGCAGCAAATCTGTAGTTCATAGTAAAATAAGTGTATTCGTCTTTGCTCTTAGATAATCCGTTTGGATTGTTTCCTCTGACATAAACTTTGTCTCCTTCATTTTGAAATTCTATTTTTTCAAACTCCTTTAGTATCTTCCATGTTTTTCCACTGTCAAGTGAATACTCTATTTCCGGGCAATTTAGATTCATACATCCATAGGAGATATTTGAGTTTGCATCCAAAGCGGTAAAGCAGAGTATCTTGTTGAGGTCGATCTCTTCTTCTCCATATACGGCTGTATAATAATATGTGTCAGGAGTTTCATGAACGTGTGGCTCTACATCCCAACCTTTAAAAAACAATCCTTCTTTATAGAATGGTTCTCCTTTTTCTTCAAACGGGTATTGGGGAACTACGTCACATCCAATAGTGTCACGCCATAATTCCTTTTTGTCTGGATTTTGGAAGATGACGATAGGGGAGGCTTTTATAGTGAAATTATTAGGAGCTCCAGAGTTGCCATACTTGTTGTATTTACTGCCACATGGAAATTCGATTATACCTTCTCCGGTTACTCCCGAAACCCAAGAATCTGTCGCAGACATGTCGTTGTCCAGCGTCATGACATCAATCTTTATATAATTCATATTGGAGCAGCCCATGAACATCGCGATGCATGATTTTGGTCCTAATTCTGTGGCTGATATTTTTGCACTTTCCAGACCTGAACATCTTTCGAACATGAAGAAATAGCAAAAGTCAACCAGTTTCTTTGCTGGAAGGTCGGGAGCCTTCTTCAATTTTTTACATGCGGTGAACATTGTACTATAACAATATGGTTCCAATTCTGTAGCTGGCAATTCTGGCGCGACTTCCAAATTATTACAATCTGTAAACATGCCAGAATAACAGTTTTGCGCCAATGTTAAGGATGGTAGTTTAGGACCTTTTGTTAAGTTCGAACATCCTGAGAACATACTCGAATAACAATATTTTGCCATTGTCATCGCCGGTAGTTCAGGTGCTGTTTCCAAATTTTCACATTTTTCAAATAATAAGTAATAGCAACTGTCCTTCAATATAGTTGCTGGTAGTTCTGGGGCTTGTGTAAGCGACTTGCAATCAGAAAATAATTTGAAAAAACAGCCACTATTTGGAATTTCAGTTGAGGATTCGTTGGGGTCAATCAAACTCATCACACTTCCAGATGAGGATATATTACCTTTCATTCCAAAGTGAGTGTACTTTTTAGCGTTAAAAGAAAAACCTTTTGAGTTGTCGCCTCGCACGTAGACTTTATCTCCAGTGTTTTCTAATGTTATTGTTGTTTTTTCATTCCAGTCACTCCAAGATTCTCCATCGAATGAATATTGTATACTTGGATTGTTGTCTCCTTCATTTTCGAACCAAATTGTTGATCCTGCTTCTTGCGCTGTGAAACAAAGCCGATCAACTGCCGAACAGTTGAATGCAGATAATAATAACAAAAGCAACGTGGCGAACCACTTTGATAGATTGTAAGATTTTGTCATGTTTAATTATTTTTTAACGCCAATATGTTTTTCTATATTATATTGTGAATTTTGAACTATAATGTTAAATATTCATATTATGTCGCATTTTAATTGACAGTTGCAATTTCATTGAGAGTATACAATATAAATGAATGGTGCCTTGTATTATAAATATTCGCAATTGTATTACAAAAATGTGAAAAAATCTTTTGGGGCGCAAGAATTTTGTACCAAAACTTATAATATTATTTTGCTATTTTACATATATGTTTTCAAGAACAAAAATTAAGGAATTTTGTTTTTTTTATGATTGTCAATCTACTTGTTTGTGTGTCGTAGACAAAATAAAGTTGTAATATCTCATCATCGTCATATTGGCATTTATAGAGTGTACTTTATAACTTGTCTTTTTTCTGCTTTTTGTTTGAATATCTGTTCAACAATAGGATTATTCGGTAAAAATCAGTATTATTCAGTCAAAATGCATTTTGATGATATAAATTTAATGATCTTATAGCAACAATAAAATATTACTTTTCTACTTTTGACATCGGAAACAAAGAATAAGGCAGAATACAATAAATATACTTGATATAAGACACATTAAATATGCGATTAATCAACACATTAATTTGATGGCGGCTACTTCTGCTGTTTCAGCAGAAGTGCCACTATCTAGTCAGATAGGAATAAATGTTCCGTAAGTTTGTGTGATTTGTTATACCCGTATGTTTCGTGTTATAATATATTAATGTATGACATCTCTGTATGACAGATGATGTGATGTTGTTTTTTCAGTAAGATTTGCTAATTAGTATATGAATCTTATTGGAACAAAAATAAGACAACCCATATTTCGGTGAAATAGTTAGAAATTAAGTTTTCATTTGTGTGTTTGAGGGGACATTCGGTGTGTATCGGGTGTCCTCTGTTTTTTAATGATGATTTATAAAAAGCGAAATGCAAAATCATTATCTTTGCGTGCAATTTTGTGAAAGATGGCATCATTTAAGGAATATTTACCGTTTTATAGAAGGAATTTGAAAGTGGCTCTCCCGATTGTGTTCGCGCAGTTAGGCGGAGCGGTTGTGCAGTTTGCCGACGTGAAGATGGTTGGAGCGTTGGGTACGATTGAACTTGCGGCTGTGGCATTCGCTACATCAGTGTTGGTGATTGCGTTGGTGGCTTCGATGTCTGTTTTGCAAAGTATCACTCCGTTGACTGCATATAAATATGTGAATCATGATCATGAGGAGGTGACTAAATATCTTCAGAATGGACTGGTGCAGTGTGTGATAGTTTCTTTGGCGATACTTGCCATTCTGACGTTAGCCTACTTCAATCTTGATAAGTTTGGACAGGATCCGACTGTTTGTACACTTGCGAAAAACTATTTTCTGATTGTGGCTGCAAGTTTTGTGCCGGTTATATTCTTTGAGGGACTACGTCAATTTCTAGCCGCATTAGGTAATACCTCCGTCGCAATGATCATAACATTGATTTCCAACATTGTAAATATTGTTTTGAATTATCTGTTGATTTATGGAGAGTATGGATTTCCTAAGTTAGGGGTCGACGGTGCGGCGATAGCAACATTTATTTCGAGATTTTTCGCGCCGTTTGCGATTTTTGGTGTGATGCTTTATAAGAAAGAGTGGAGAATGTATGTGGCAGGAATGAGCAAAAGATTGTTTTCTTCATCACATCTTGCGGAATTGTTCAAGGTCGGAATACCAATTTCTCTTCGAAGCACGGTGGAGGTTACAGCGTTCGCATTCAGCGGAATCATGGTTGGCTGGTTGGGACCTGTCGCTTTGGCCTCGAATCAGATAGCTTCATCTGTAGGACATATGGTGTTTATGATCGTCCTTGGTATAGGAGCTGCAACGACCATCCGTGTGAGTCACCAGTATGGCAGGAAAGATCTAAATGCGGTCTGTATGGCTGCAAATGCGTCAATCCATCTTGCTTTGATCAACAATGCGATTATGGGTGCTCTGATCATTATTTTTAGATATGATATCGCAGGATTCTTTTCGGTTGATCCGCTGGTGATAGAGCAGACTGCCTCGATACTAGTCATGGCAGGTATTTTTCAAATGTCAGATGGCTTGCAATGTGTTGGCATCGGAATATTAAATGGACTTACAGATGTGAAATACACTATGTATTGCGCGTTTGTCTCTTATTTATGTGTTAACCTTCCCGTCGGATATTATTTTGGTTTTTGCAGAGGTTGGGGTGCGGAAGGAGTATGGGTAGGATTCTGTTTTGGACTTACTTTGGCCGCAATTCTTTTCCACTGCAGGTGGTATAGATTAATGAAACGTATGAAAAAAGAACAAAATGTTCGTTAAAAAATCGCCATTTGTCTATTCATTTTCGGCAAACGTATAATTTATTTGGCGGACATTCATATATATAATAACTTTGTAATCAGTAAAAGTGAAGATACTTTTTCATAATAGTGTTTGTTTTTGCGATGTTTGATTGAGAAATTTGACATTCGTTAGCCTCGAGGAAAAACCCCGAGGTTTTTTTTTGCCTGCATTCTAATTATTCATGTTTTTTTTAAATAGCTCCCAAAAATTCTGTAATTTTGCAGAAAAATAAAAAATAGCATAAATATTCAATAGATATGGCAGTTTGCAAACCATCTATTCCTAAAGGTACACGTGATTTTTCGCCAATCGAGATGGCGAGAAGAAATTATATTTTCGACACAATTAAAAGTGTATTCCGTCTCTACGGATTTTCTCAGATTGAGACTCCTGCTATGGAGAATCTTTCCACTTTGATGGGAAAATACGGTGATGAGGGAGACAAACTTCTTTTCAAGATTCTGAATTCTGGTGATTTTTTGGCTGGAGTAGACAAAAGTGAGCTTGAGTCTGCCAACAGCGTGAAGGTGCTAAAACATATCAGTGACAAGGGTCTTCGCTATGATTTGACGGTGCCTTTTGCACGTTACGTCGTTATGAATCGTGGTAACTTGTCATTTCCATTCAAGAGATTCCAAATTCAGCCGGTTTGGCGTGCTGACAAACCTCAGAAGGGCAGATACCGTGAATTTTATCAGTGCGACGTGGATGTCGTTGGCAGTGATTCATTGCTCAACGAGGTCGAGTTGATCCAGATTGTTGACGAGGTTTACCGTCGTCTTAAGATAAATGTTGTTTTGAAGATCAACAACCGTAAGATTCTTTCTGGTATCGCAGAGGTGATTGGGGAGGCTGATAAATTGGTTGACATCACCGTCGCAATAGACAAACTTGACAAGATTGGTGTTGATAATGTAAATGCTGAACTTAGAGAGAAAGGAGTCAGCGAGGCAGGTATTGAGAAACTTCAGCCAATTATCAATATGACAGGAAGCAATGATGACAAACTAAATGTCATCGCTGATGTCTTGAAGTCAAGTGAAATTGGTTTGAAGGGAGTCGAGGAGCTACGTACTATTCTTCGTTATGTGAAGATGCTTAATGTTGCCACTGAGGTGGAGATTGATTTGACTTTGGCACGTGGATTGAACTACTATACAGGAGCAATTTTTGAAGTTAAGGCAAAAGATGTGGTTATCGGATCAATCACAGGTGGTGGCCGATATGATAATTTGACAGGAGTCTTCGGTTTGGAAGGAATGTCTGGAGTCGGAATTTCATTTGGAGCTGACCGTATCTACGACGTTTTGAACCAGCTTGATTTGTATCCTCAGGAGTTACTTGCGTCTACTCAAATTCTATTCGCCACATTTGGAGAAAACGAGTTTAATTTTGCTTTGAATCTGTTGAAGGAGGTTCGTAACAATGGTATTTCCGCTGAGATTTATCCTGAGCCAGTCAAGATGAAGAAGCAGATGAGTTATGCCGACAACAAGGCAATTCCATACGTTGCAATTGTAGGAGAGACAGAGATGGCAGAGAATAAAGTGATGCTAAAAAATATGGTCACTGGTGAGCAACAATTGGTCGGTATTGCCGAAGTCGTTTCTATTCTAAAGAAATAGTTGATTTTTATTTGTATTGAGACGTTGCTTGCAACGTCTCTTTTTTATTATAAAACAAACATATAGATGGACTTAAAAGGAATTGTTATGGTTGGTTTGTCAGCCTTGTCAATTTGTGGCTGCTCAACTAAGAAAACTGAAACTGTGGATGAAAAAATCAACCGCATTTATGAAAATATGTCCCAAAATGAGCGTATCGCTCAGCTTCAGGGTACATATATGACGCAATTTTTTGATGAAAACGACAAACTTGATACAGCGTTGTGTCGTCGTTTGATTCCAGATGGAATAGGACATTTCTCTCAGTTCACGATGAATTTCCGCAAGACTCCTGATGAGGTGCGCGACATGGTGGCTCAGATGCAAGATTGGTTGATCCACAACACTCCGTCTGGCATTCCCGCATTGCTTCACGAGGAGGTGTTGAGCGGAATAAACGGTTACGACGCTACTGTATATCCGCAACAGATTGGTCTTGCCTGCTCGTTCAATCCAGAATTGGCAGAAAAGAAAACGTATGAGACTGCCACAGACCTTCGTAAGATTGGAGGTATGCAGGCTCTTTCACCTATGGTTGATGTCGTAAGAAATCCATCTTTCAACCGTTTGGAAGAGTCGTATGGAGAAGACGGATATCTTTCGGCTGTAATGGGAGTGGCATTCGTCAAAGGTTTGCAGCATGGAGATTTAAGGCTGGGAGTATCTGCATGTTCAAAACATTTCCTTGGCTACGGAGGTGGTGGAAATGCAGATAAAAAAGAGCTGATGGAAGAGATTCTTTTGCCTCATGAAGCTATTATACGTGTGTCTGACAGTAAAGTGGTGATGACAGGATATCACACGTTTGATTCTGTTAAATGTGTGGCAAACAGATATTTGCAAGAAGGTATATTGCGTGATTACCTTAAGTTTGATGGAATCCTTGTCAGCGACTATAGCTCAATCGAGCAGGTCGACGACAAATTAGATTCCACAATGCGTGCGGCAAAAGCCATCAACGCTGGCAATGATGTTGATTTTCCTGAAGGAAAGAGTTATAAATTTTTGTCGGACGCAATTGATAAAGGCTTAGTCAGTCAGCAGACACTTGAGACAGCAGTCAAGAGAGTGTTGAAGCATAAAGCAAGACTTGGCCTGCTTGATGACAATGCAAAACTGTATGAGACAGGACATATTGAGTGGGATTCAAAAGATAATCGTAAGACGGCATACCAGCTTGCCACACAGTCGGTTGTTTTGCTAAAGAACAATGGTGTTTTGCCATTGAGTAAGCCGTCTAAAATTGCATTGGTCGGACCAAATGCCAATTCTATGTGGGCAATGGTTGGCGACTATTCCTACCATTCAATGCGTTACTTCTGGAAAAAGGAGATTGAAAACGATTTGAATCCTAGAATTGTTAATCTGAAATCTGGAATGGAAGCGAATATTCCAGAAGGCTATTCTTTAAAATATAGCCGTGGATGCGACTGGACTGAAGTTGTAGAGACAGTGGTGGAGCAGGGTGGAGATCCTCGCGTCGCATATATGCAGGATATTCAGAACCGTAAGATTGATTCGGGAGAGGAAGCAAATCTTGATCAAGCGTTGGAAATTGCAAAAGAAAGTGATGTGATTGTGGCGGCAGTAGGTGAGAATGTGATGCTATGCGGAGAGAATCGTGACCGCACAACATTGCGTCTTCCAGGAAAACAGGAGCAGTTTGTCGAAAAACTTGTTGCTACAGGAAAACCGGTTGTTCTAGTGATGTTTGGTGGACGTGCCCAAATTATTTCAGGTTTGGCAGAGAAATGTGCTGCGGTCATACAGGCATGGTATCCAGGAGAGGAGGGTGGAAACGCCGTCGCAGATATTATTTATGGAAAGGTGAATCCATCTGGAAAGTTGAGTGTCAGCTATCCAAATGTCCAGATCAACGAACCAATCTGCTACAACCGCTCAGTGGATAAAGATCCCCGCGTCGCATATCCATTTGGTTATGGCTTGAGCTACACTACATTTGAGTATTCGAATATCAAAGCAGAAAAATCAGTGGCTACAGATGCGGAGAAGATTTCTATCAGTGTAGACGTGAAGAATACAGGCAATTTTGCTGGCGACGAAGTTGTCGAATTGTATTTATCGCCAGCAGACGGGAACAAGAACATCCGACCAATACAGCTGCAGGGATTCGCGCGTGTCACACTTAATCCGAATGAGACAAAGACAGTGTCGTTTACAATGTATCCATCTCAGTTTGGATACTACAGCGATAATCACTGGGTGATAGATCCTGGAAAGTACACAATTAAGATTGGTGCTTCGTCGCAAGATATAAGACAATCTGAAGAAATTGAAATGACAGGAGAACAAAAGATTTTGGATTTGAGGACAAAGTATTTTGCTGAAGTGAAATAAACAATGGTTGTTGAGAAACCAAGCAAGACGAAGATCTAAAATGCGCCCCTAAAGTTAGAGAAATAACTTTAGGGGCGTGTTTCAATATGACCGTCTTTACACAGAAAAATAAATCTATATGCCAATAAGTATTGGATTATTTCAGAGAAAATACTGCGTCGTCTCCTATTTTATTTCTTGAATTAGACGAACTGAACATCCCCATACACGGCTCGTTTCAGCTAAAGGTGTCACACCGCTCATGTAGAAGGATAACGCACGGACATTTCCTTCCCGCTCTTGTGCTCCTGTTGTGGACGACCAGTAGATTCCCCATGGGTTTGTAGGATAGTTCTTTATTGTATTACCCCAACGTCGTCCTCCAGCTGGCAAGAATATAGCCCCAGCCTTTTCCATTACAGCCCATTCCGCTTCATTATAAGTGTTGTCTGCGTAATGGTCGTCCAACATCTCCTCATCCATATACAATCCGTTCTGATATACCAAATGATTGTTGATCTCTGTGGATACGGAAGGAATAAATTTTACTCCTTCTGGTGTCTTCCAATCGTCTGGCAGCAAAATCAATCCTTTCACATTTGCCACAGTCGCTAAGGCGAATAATTGATCTGCATCCTTTCTTTCTGCCAATAAATAATTCCACTCTTTACTCGTCGGGGTCCTCCAGATGTGTTCCGCATCACTGCCGATTTTGTTTAACGTTCCCCAATCCGCAGTGGCAAACTCACCGACAAAACTATTGTCCCAAGATCCGCCAACCAGATAATCTCTATAGTCGGTGCTTGTAGACGTCGGTAGAAAACCAGTACTCCATCCACACGTCGCCCAACCGAACAGATCTATCCAACCATCGTAAAATGGAGCGATGTTAGAATTGCTTATCCCAATCAAATCATATTGGTTTTCTGCGAATCTCCATTCATAATAGTAGTCGTTGTATTGTAGATTGCCGGGTGCAAAACAAACTTGCAGAGTGTCGTTTACACTAAATAGGAAAGTGTCAGGTGGAATTGTGTCGGCAGGCTCCACAACCGATAAGTTGGGATTCGAGAAAGTGACACTGTCCGGATATTCATTCTCGACAGAAAATATTACCTTGCCATTTTTCCAGACATATATCTGGGATGGTATTTCAAATATGGAAATTAATAAGGTAAAAAACGCCAAAATCATCATCTTTTTCATATCAACCAATTTTTATATTATTAAATTCTATTGGCAAATATATGGAAAAAGATATGAAATACAATATGTCAAAAGCTTTCTGCCTTAATTAAATTCCATCCTTCATACGTAAGTCGCATACGGATGTCGGTCTTTCCATTGATTAATGGGGTTAGGAAATATTTGTCGCCTTCCCATAAGTTAAGATTGAGAATTTCTTCTTTAGGAATCCATTTTAGAGTGCCCTCATTGCATTCTGAAAAATCGGGAGAGTCGACGGTGGCTGTATAGAGATGCATACGTTCGTTCTCGGCTGAGTCGGAGATGAAATCAATCATGCCACGTCTGATTAAATTGTTTAGGATAATTCCCGTCTCCTCACGGACTTCCCTCACGAAGCAATCATCAGGATTTTCTCCTTTTTCCACATGACCTCCAATGCCGATCCATTTACCTTCGTTGGGATCGTTTTCCTTTTTATTACGGAAGAGCATCAGATAATGGCCATTCCACTCAATATAACCTAATGTTGTCTCTACAAAACACATGAAACCTGAAACTTGAAACCTGAAACTAATTAGCATTCATCTCATCAAGCAACTGCTTCATCGACTTTTTAAGTGTCGGGTGGACAAAGTCTGGAGCCAAATCATTCATCGGCTCTATCACGAAGCGACGCTCGTGCATGCGAGGGTGGGGGATCACAAGATTTTCTTTGGAGATAACAGCGTCGTCATAGAAAAGAATGTCAAGATCAATAGGGCGGTCCTCGTATCCGGCTCCAGGAGTCCTGACTCTTCCCAATTCACGCTCGATAGCCATACATCTGGCAAGAATGTCGTCCGGCTCCAGTCTTGTCTCAAGATGGAACACTCCATTCAGATATTCATGGTCGGAGTCGTAACCTACAGGCGCGGACGAACGTATTTCAGACAGAGCCACAACCTTACCGATAAGGTCGGAGCAAAGAATGAGGGCATATTCAATCATACGACGACGGTTGCCCATGTTGGATCCGAAAGCAATGAAAACGTTATGCAAATCTCAGTGTTTTAAATTAATAAAAAAAGGCAGGCAAAAGAGCCTGCCGTTATGGAAATCATTTTGATTAAAACTCAAACTTCTCTGTTTTGAACTGACCCAAAGTGTGAATCTTAGGCATGATTCTTTTGTAGTGCTCGCTTTGAGTATGAGCAATCAAAGTCTCATTGTCTTTCCAAGTCTCGCAAATCATCATGACGTCAAAACGAGTAGAACTCTCAAATACGTCATACGCGATACATCCGTTCTCAGCCTGAGAAAGTTCAACCAACTCCTTTACCATACCTAACAACTCAGACTGGTTCTTCTCCTCAACCTGAATAAATACATTTAGTCTTATCATCTTCTATGAAATTAAATTCTTGTTTCTAGTACAAAAATAATCTTTTCTTTTTTGTTTACACAAGAAACATTACAAAAATTTTGGTGTCAAACAGAATTAATTTTTTGATGAAGTTTTAGAGTCTTCTTTTCTTTTTTTATAAAAGAAATATCCTGCCCCTCCAATAATAAAGAATGGCCACAAACGTAGCAAGAACACAATTAAAAATTTGATTATAGCCCAGCCGTCAGATAAGGAATCAACTAATTCGTAGCCAAATGAAGGAGTGTCATCGTCGTCGTCCTTTGCCATCTCCTTTTTAACAATGATAAGGTCGATGTCGACTACGCTGTAAGCCACCTTACGGTCTATATTGATGCGTCGACCATTCATAACGTCTATGTCATTTTGAATGTAGTCGATTTTTGTTTGAATTTCAATGATTTCTGAAATTTTGTTGGCACGTTTTAGTAAAACTCGATATTGTTCAAGAGCGGCTTCTTTGCTTTTGATTTCAGATACTAAATCGGTATAAACGTCTGTGACATCTTGGACATTGATAGATTTGTCAGACATTTTTCCTCCAACTTTGTTTAAGGCATCTGTGAAATCTTCAAAAGAGGCTGACGGAATAGATGCTGAGACAGAATAACGAAATTCATTCTGTTTTTCAGAACTCTTATATCCATTGTGCTTTTTGATTAAAGCATTAATATTGTCGTAAATAGAATCTACATTTTCTGGCTTAACTTTTATCTCAACATTACCTTTTGCAATCAGTTTACGGGTGTCTGTATCTGGAGATGGAGGAGTAGGAATAGCATCAGAAGAAGAGAATGCTTTCATTTCTTCTGCGTATTCTTGTGTTGGTTCTGCACATGCAGCAGGTTCTGTATTTCTGTTTGCTCTGTTGCATGAAGATATAGAAAGAGCAGCAACAACTGCAATTAATATTTTTTTCATAAGACAAATCCTTTTTATTTTTGGGGTTATCTCACAAAAATATTATGTTTTTGTTGTTTCACAATGTTAACGAACCTTATTATTTGTTAAAATATAAAAATATTAATATCTTTGCATTGATTGTCAGTGATATATATTAGATGTTTGTAGTGTCCTTCATTGTTTGATTATTAATTAAAGAATAAAAGATGACTTATTCATCTGACAACCAAATACTACTACTTAAAGTTAACAAGAGATGAAATTTATGTCCTATTATAGTGCGATCATATTGAGAACAATCTTGAACAGGTTCTTCAAAATGTTGTTATTTATATCTTTCTTGATATTGCCGACTATAGCATTTGGCGGTAGTTGGAATGTAGTGTGGCAGGAAGATTTCGGAGTGGTAGAGGATTCAGTGTGTCGAGATTTTGCTGATCCTAATATGAGTGTGCCAGGACATAAACTTGCAGATATAGAACTTATGAGTGACACTTTTTATGGCATTACCAATAGTACAGCGTGGTGTTTCATTCATAAAAAAAGTGTAAATCCAAGTAAAGCCTATCATTTTGTGCCTGGACGTGATCATACAGGAAATACAAATGGTGGAATGTTGGTGGTGAATGTAGGTGCTGATGGTAACGGTGAACCCATTTATGAAAACAACTTGAGACTGAAGCCTTGTGGTAATCATAAATATAGGCTAAGTATGTTTGTGGCGAATGTATCTGATGCATGGATTAATCCAGATCTTACTCTTCAGGTGTACAATATGAAGGATGTTGCAAATCCAGAACTGTTGGAAAGTGTAAATCTTTCTGGTAGTGATGTGGTAGCTTGGCCTGGTAGTGAAAAAAATACACAAGGACTTTATACACATAAAGAACGTGAATGGTCGGAAGCATCTGTTGAGTTTGATGCTAAAACTGGAGATGTCTTAAAAATCGTTATCCTGAATTATCAGCCTGGTGGTGCTGGTAATGACTTTGCTCTTGATGATATCACTTTGCAACGATATGATGACGAAGAAATAGTCCCTCCGATAATTGAGATTGAGAATGGAATGAATAATTCATCTTGTGTTCCAACATATTCGGTTAATAATATTGATGCGTTGAGCTCTTGGAAGAATATATATAATAGTGTCTATTTCCTATGGCAATATTCTACTGATGACGGATATACATGGACAAATATATCTGGAGAAAGCGGTATTGAAAAAACATATTTACAACGAGATCTTCCAACGACAGGTAATGAAGTATATAGACTGATTATCACTGGTGGTTCAGACGACTCAGAAGCACAGTCTAAAGCCGAATATATTGCTAAAAATGGAACTCCAGATGACGGTTGTGACTATTTCTCAATTTCCAATATTATTTCGCAAATGGAAATTAAGGACCCTCCAGTCGCATATTTAGGAATTGATAATAATCAGAATATAACAAATCAACCAGTATATAATTGTGACAAAGAGACCCATATGGTAACATTAAATACAAATGAATGGGATAACCGTTTTGCGCAATATTATATGCTGTGGCAGTATTCCTACGATGAAACTACATGGACTGATCTTCCGTTTACAGGTAGTGATTTCCTGTTTACTGATGATTTTGATGGCTTGACTTATTTCCGCGTGATTTTGGCGGCAAATGAAAACACATTAGCTCAAGTGGAAAAAAATGGAACCCCTGACAATTGTGACAAAGATTATTTTGTTACAAATACAGTTTCAATTGAATGTTTGGAGTCATGTAAGAAACCGGAATTTGAAGTTTTATCGGACCAGAATAAATTAATTTGTGAGGATAGTGATGATCTTGTAGAATGGAAAGTCCGTCAAACTAATCAGACAAAATCAATTGATATTGAATGGTATAGTAAGGCAACAGGAGAAAACACTTGGACATTAATTGCAGGAGAAAATGGAGAGAGTATTAGCCTTCCTAATCCGAAGAATACAACTTCTTATCTGTTTTTGGCTAAAAATGGGGAGTGTGTATCAGACTCAATTATATTTGAATTGACGATGATACCTATATTTAGGTTTGATCCGATTGGTGATATCGATATTTGTGAAGGCACTGATGTCACATTTACTCCAGATGTTAAGACGAGACCCCTTTCTCCTATAACATTTTTTTGGGATGGAGTCCCAACAACAGAACTACAGCATATTGTTCCTAATATTACCGAAGATGTAACTGTAGTTTTCTATGCTACGGATGGCGTCTGTACATCTAATGAAGTCTATGCTAATTTTATTGTTGAGAAGGAAGCAGATGTGACGCTGCAACCTTTGCCAGCGGTGATATGTGAAGGAGAGAAAGTGGATTTGATAGCTGATGCCAAGTTTTCGCCTTTCAACACTTTCAAATGGGAGAAAGATGGTGTGCTTTTCAATAATACTGATTTGATCACGTCTGATATTCCACATGAAAATACGTTTTATAAGTTTATTGTTGAGGGTGATTTATGTCCAACAATAGAATATATATTAGGTGTTGATGTAGAGAAGAAAGCGGAAATGACGCTACAGCCACTACCAGCAGTTGTTTGTAAAGGTGAAAAAATAGACTTGGTTGCTGATGTCCAACTTCCATCGTCAAACGCATACAAATGGGAGAAAAATGGCAGCCTGCTAAGTGATGTTGATTTGGTCACAACTGATATTCCTGAAGAAAATGCCACATATAAATTTACGATTTTGGGAGATGCATGTCCAGATATAGAAGACAAAATGATTGTAGAAGTTGAAAGTATGGCTGATGTGACGCTGCAACCACTGCCAGCAATCATATGTGAAGGCGAAAAAGTGGATTTGATAGCTGATGCCAACATCTCGTCGACAAACAGATTCAAATGGGAGAAGGGAAGTGAATTGATCAGTGATGCTGATTTGTCTACTTCGGATATTCCAACTGAGGACGCCACATATAAATTCACAATCACAGGAGATAAATGCCCGGCTATTGAGAAGGAGGTGAGTGTAAAAGTGGAGAAGAAAGCTGATGTGACGCTTGAACCATTGCCTGCAATTATCTGTGAAGGAACAGATGTGGATTTGGTTGCCGATGCCAAACTCACGTCTGCCAACACATTCAAATGGGAGAAGGGCAACGATTTGCTTACAGATATTGGTTTGAAGACGACAGATATTCCAACAAAGGATGCCACTTATAAATTCACAATTACCGGAGAAAAATGTCCAGCAATTGAAAAAGAGGTAAGCGTAAAAGTGGAGAAGATAGCGGAAGTGA
>OCTX012269451.1_pt1 | contig 46076 bp, 41 predicted proteins | sample 1539691 | NCBI WGS metagenome assembly OCTX01 (sample SAMN02144231, study PRJEB22623) | gut metagenome | biome: sheep rumen | host: Ovis aries | place: New Zealand
CATGGACCTTCAGACCGCGCGACAGCGCGCTGGCGATCATCTCTCTGGTCGATGTCTTACCGACACTTCCCGTCACCGCCACGACCTTGCAGGCGAGTCTTTTTCTATAATATTCCGCGATTTTCTCCAGCGCGATCTTCGTATCCGGGACCAGTATTACCGGCACATCTTCCGGTGCATGTTCCATCGTGGACAGTACCAGTGCCGCCGCGCCGTCATTTACCGCCGCGACCGCATATTTATTGCCGTCGAAGCTCTCCCCGATCAGGGCAATAAAGAGATTCCCCTCTTCGATCGTTCTGGTATCCGTAGAGATACCGGTCAGTTCGAGCTCCGAGATGTCGGAAACTCCGCTTTTTCCGGGGAACTGCTTTAATTCTCCGCCGACCGCATCCAGTATCTCTGCCAGGGTAAACTTCGCCATGTCTTACACTCCTCTTTCCTTTTCCAGATCCCGAAGGACCTCGGATGTGACCTTCGCGTCGATGAAATCCACGACCGTGTTTTTGATCGTCATCGTCGTTTCATGTCCTTTTCCCGCGATCACTACGATATCGTCTTCTGTCGCCATCGCACAGGCATGCGCGATAGCTTCTTTTCTATCCTCGATCACACAGAAAGGCGCAGACGGATTTCTCTTTATGCCCTCCACGATCATGCCGGAGATGACACTGAAGTCTTCGCTTCTGCTGTTATCCGTGGTTACTACGGTAAAATCACTGTACTTTCCGGAGACTTCTCCCATCGTGTATCTCCGGTCGTGCGGACGGTCGCCGCCACAGCCGAATACCGTGATGATCCTGCCTTTGCAGGACGGGCGGATCGCATGAAGCAGTACTTTCAGACTGTCTCCGTTATGCGCATAATCGACATAGACCTTAAGTCCCAGTGTATTATCGATCTTCTCCATTCTTCCCGGTACACGGACGAAAGTCATACCGTTCTTAATGTCTTCTCTTCCGACTCCCGCCAGATAGCAGGAAGCCGCCGCGCAGAGTGCATTATCGACATTAAAGTCACAAAGGAGCGGCACGAAAAGTCTTTCTTCATAGGCCGGCGTGACAAAGGTGAACTCCATGCCGGGAACTCCGTCTTTCGAAGATGTCTTCATGTCGCGCATGGTAAAGTCCGCATCCCCGCTGACACTGTAGGTAAAGAGCTTGGATACGTGTGCTTTTGCATAAGAGACAACATCGTCGAACCGGCGTGTATTCGTATTGATCAGTGCGATATTACAGTGATCGAAGAGGCACATCTTACTTAAGAAATAATCCTCTTCCGTCTCGTGCTCTCCGTCGTTGATATGGTCATTGAGGAAATTGGTAAAAACACCGATCTCGAAGTGGACGCCGTAGGTTCTCTTAAACTTCAGTCCCAGCGAGGAAACCTCCATGACGCAGTCCTTCGCGCCTTCTTCCCGCATTTCGGAAAGAAGGGACTGGAATTCCCATGCCTCCGGTGTCGTATGTCTGGATTTGACCGCTTTGCTGCCGATCTTATTCTCCACGGTACCGATCAGGCCGCAGGATCTTCCCGAGCACTCCAGGATCTTGTGGATGATAAAGGTCGTCGTCGTTTTCCCCTTGGTGCCCGTAAGGCCGATGATCTTCATATCCGCGGACGGATGTGAAAAATAGGCACATGCCATCTCGGCATATGCTTTTCGAGTATCCGGAACAGAGGCGACCCCGCAGGTGCCGTAGTCTTTTATTCTTTCCAGAGTATCCTTTATCTGCGGAAGTTTCTCATCTGCCACGAGGATCAGGGCCGCACCCTTTACCGCTGCATCTTCGATATGGATGTGACCGTCAGTCTTCTGACCGATCATAGCGATAAATGCGGTATTCTCCGTAACTTTACGAGAATCCAGAACGATCTCATCAAACTCCCGGTCATCCGGACCCTGGATCCATTTATATTCGCTTTCTTTCAGAAGATCTGTTGCTCTCATGTTGTTCTCCTTTTACTCCATCTTCACGTGAATGAAGGTTCCAAACGGCACATGTGTCGGCGGCGGAGCTTGTGTCTCATCGGTTGATCCGTCCGGTCCTGTTTCTCCCTCACCGTCCGGTACTTTTGTCGTTTCCTCTGTATCCTCAGTCGTCTCTTCTCCGGTCTCGTCCGGTGGAGGCGGTGCGTCCGGATCCGGAGTCGGCGTCGGAGTGGGCGTCGGATCAAGTGCCGTTCGTATCGAGGTCGGCGGATCCTGCTCGACCACCCTTCCCTTGATATTTCCGTCGATAAGAATATTCAGGCCGTATTCTTTCGCCATTCTTCGGGCTTCGATGATGCTCATGCCTGTAAAGTCAGGTATCATCGTCTTATTCATGTCTTCCACACTGACTTCTCCCGGATAAAGGACGACTACGGTGTCTTTATAGACGGTCTCCTCTTCTCCGAAATACATAGTGCCGACGATCGTATCCAGCTCCATCGTACCGGAGCCGTCCATAACCTCATAGCCTTCTTCCTCCAGGAGCTGCTTGGCCTGAAGATATGTCTTTCCGACAACATTCGGCACGTGGTAAAGGATCTCCATACGCTCGTATTCTTTGTCGGAAAGCTTTCTTTCCACGCCCATGTACTCGAGCGTCTCTTCTACGATGCGGGCAGATACTTTTGCCGCGGCAGAAGAACCGATATCATTATCTTCCGGCTTATTGATGACGACGATCACCGCGATCTTCGGATCATAAGACGGAGCATAACAGCCGAAGGAAAGCACGTGCATACCGGCCTCATCACCGACATCGATCGTCGATGTACTTGTTTTTCCGGCAACATAATAACCCGGAACATAACCGGCAGCACCTGTACCTGCGTTAACTACGTCCTCGAGAAGCGAACGGACGCGGGCGGATGTCTTTTCGGAAAAGAGTGTTCTCACTTTCTCAGGCTCGAATTCCTTGATGATGTTTCCCTGGTTATCCACGATACGGGATGCGATCCTCGGACGCATCAGGGAACCGCCGTTTACCAGGGAGGAATACACGGAGATCAGCTGAAGAGGTGTCGTCGTTGAAGACTCACCGAAGGAAAGGGATGCCAGGTCGACATTCGTCGGCTCAGCATGGAAGATACCTTTCTGCTCCGCGGGAAGGTCGATGCCGGTAACATCGTAGAAACCGCAGTTATGAATGTAATTGTAGTATTTATCGATCGTGATACGGTATGCCAGACGCACGAAGATCGGGTTACAGGATCTCTCAAATGCCTCACGGAGCGTCTCGTCGCCGTGGTTCCCGTCCGTCTTTTCACGCCAGCAGCTGATGGTATCGACTTCGGATACTTCGATCGGGGAGTCGCTGAAGATCTCATCCTCATAGGTAAGTCCCTCTTCCAGTGCGATCGCGGTAGTTACCGCCTTCATGGTGGAACCCGGCTCATATGTATCCGAGATACAGCGGTTTCTCCACGCATTACGCATCAGGTACTGGGCTTTGTCCGTAGAAGACATCGCCTCCCAGTCCGCCTCCGAGATACCGTACGGCTTTTCACGGGGAGTATTCAGGTCAAAGTCCGGCATGGATACCATCGCCAGGAGTTCTCCGGTATAAGGATCCATAACGATACAGGTAACGCCTTCACGCGGCTTATATTCATTATATGCGTCACGGCAGGCATTCTCGGCGATTCTCTGGATATTCATATCCAGTGTCAGCTGCACATTATAGCCGTCCTGTGCCGCGATACTTGTCGGAGCGGAATACGGAAGCGCGCTCTGGTTATAGTTATCGACCTCGGCGTATGTATATCCTTCTGTACCTGTCAGATAGTAGTTATAGTATGCCTCGACACCGTACTGTCCGATCAGGGAGTTATCGTTCTGGTCAGCAAATCCGATGACCTGCGCACCCAGAGATCCGTAGTTATAGTAGCGCTTCGGGACAGAGTCGATCTTAACTCCTCCGATCTGATGCTCGGAAAGGAAAGCTTGAAGTTCATTCTTCTGGTCATAGGTCACTTTCTTCATGACCTGGATGTACGGCGCGTCCGTCTTTCCCAGCCACTCGATCATCTTCTGCTTATCCACACCGATGATCTGTGTAAAAGAATCTGCGATCTCTTCCACAGTCAGGGCATTTTTTCTCGTCTCCTGGGACTTCAGCACGTCCGAAGGCGTGATACCGACTGTGTATTCATACGTCGTACTTGCGAGTATATTGCCGTTTCTATCAAGGATATCGCCCCGGTTCGGCACGTCTTTGATACGCTGCCAGTGCATCTGCGAGGCTTTATATGAGTATTCATCATAGCGGGTATGCTGGATGCCGTACTGGACTTTGATCAGATATCCCATAAAGACCGTAAGAGAAAGAAAGACCAGAACCAGTACGATCCTTCCTCCGATGCGGAAACGGGCCGTCTGGGTCTCGTCGGTTACCTTCTCGATATCTTTACGCTCTTCGTTGGACATACCTGTCCCTGTTCCTTTCCCATTCAAGCATCACTGTGCCTCTTTGGAATAATAGTCCGCCAGGTTGCGCTTCGCTTCCTCAATTATATCTTCCGTCAACCCGACAGAATTATAGGAACGGCTCGTGGTCATATTATCCTTCTTCGGAACGACCACTGTTACGATCTGCTTATCATTCGGATCCACCATGCCCAGGTGCATCAGGGCCTGTTTACGGACCTGTTCCAGGTCAGCACTGATGAAGATGTTCTCTCTCATCTGGCTGGTTTCCTGGCGCATTATATTGATCTGGCGCTCTTTCTTATTATTCGCAAAGTTCATCGATGCGATCTGTGCTTCATTATACACCAGAAGCCCGAAGAGCGCGGTGACAAACGCTACCGCCAGAGCAAACAAAATAAAGTCGCGGAAACGCTTCAAAGTCATGGAAATTGTCTTTTTGCGGTAATTTCCGTAAACAGCTTCCACCGCACGCTTGTTCTGCATGCGGATCTTCTTTTTCTTCGCTTCTTTCTGCTCTTTTGTTTCCTTAAGAACTACACCGGACTGTTCCATAGCACTCATATAACGCTCCGCCTCACCGTCATCGAAAGCAAGAAAGTTCAGACCGATCGAATAATCGGATCCCGTATGTTTCAATAATGCATCTACTGTCTCTTTTTTGTTCAGTTTTACTGCTGAAGCCATACCTCTTCATTCCTTTCAAATACTCTCAGTTTGGCACACCCCGAGCGCTTATTTTCCATAGCTTCTTTTTTAGAAGCTACGATGGGCTTGCTATGGACCTGTTTTCCCATCGGCTTCTTCCCACATACGCACACCGGGAATTCTCTCGGGCAGGTACATGGGTTTTCCAGTTTGCGGAAAGCCTCCTTGACCAGCCGGTCTTCCAGCGAATGGAAGGAGATCACCGCGAAACGGCCATGTGCATTCAGCAGAGCAGGTACTGTCTCCAAAAGCTCGGATACCGAAGCCAGTTCGTGATTGACCTCGATACGGATCGCCTGGAAGCATCTTCTCGCCGGATGCTGATCCTCTTTTCTGGCGGCGTGGGGCATCGCAGAGCGGATAATGTCCGCAAGTGCCGTTGTCGAGCGGATCGGCGCTTCGGCTCTCTTCTTCACGATCGCCGATGCGATCCTTCCGGAATATCTCTCCTCGCCGTAATCGCGGAAGATCCTCGAAAGATCCGCCTCGGAATACTCATTGACCACCACTTCCGCGGACAGTTCCTGCTGCTGGTTCATCCGCATATCCAGCGGACCTTCCTTCATGTAGGAAAAACCACGCTCATCCGTGTCGATCTGATGCGAGGATACGCCGAGATCGGCAAGTACCCCATCTACCTTTTCAATGTTCATCTCTTTGAGCACTTCCGAGATCCGTGAAAAATCGGTCTTTTTCAGCACCCATTTATTACCGGCACCAAGCTCTTCTCTTCTTTTTCCGCAAGCTGCAAGTGCCTCATCGTCTTTATCCAGTGAGATCAGAAGACCCTTATCTCCCAGTCTCTCTACGATCCCGGAGCTGTGTCCGCCACCGCCGGCTGTACAGTCCACATAGATCCCGTCCGGCTTGATGGCCAGACCATCCATACATTCCTCAAAAAGCACCGGAACGTGATGGAAATTACAATCCTGTGATCTCGTATCCATCCAGATCGATACTCTCCTGTTCCGCCGTCTCGCTTACCGCGTCGTAGTACTTCTTCGTGCAGATCTCGAGGACATCCTTCTCGATCTGATAGATGCAGATCTCATCCGAAGGAGCCGCTCCGATTCGGTTCCAAAGCTCGGAACTTACAGAGATACGGCCCTGTCCGTCCATATCGCACTCCAGTGCCTCACCGATGATCTGACGTCTTGCATGACGGATCTTCGGATTGGTCATAGGGATCTTGCTGAACTGCTCCACGATCCCCTGAAAGCGGTCATTGCTGTAGATACTGAGATAGCCTTTGTCCTGGTTCAATGTGACAAACATGGGCGAACCGATCTGATCCCGGAGTTTTGCCGGAATGAAGATCCTTCCCTTCGCATCCATTTTGTTGATAAACCGAGCCATGCTCTCCCCTTATCATTTGGCGTGTTTTCCACCACGATTCAACACCATTGGTGACCACTCACACCACTTTCCACCACTTTTATGGTGTAATTGTAATAAAATAACGTTTACATTTCAATACTGTTTCAAAGACAAATCCTAGAGAATACGCACTTTTCGTTCTTTTCCCGAACAAACGCTCCCTTTGTATAAAATCGGGGCGCAAACCGGCAATTTTCGGCAAAAGAAAAAAGCTTTCCGCGCCTCCGCAGGGCATCAGCCCGAGGACAGTGCGAGAAAGCTTCTTATTCTTTTTGCCGAAATTTATCCGTTAACTACGCTGACGATTGTTTCCGATCCATGGATATATTTAGTATGAACCCGAGCGATATGAAGTTAACCATCATTGCGGTACCACCCATGCTGACAAACGGCAGCGGGATTCCCGTGATCGGCAGAAGTCCGACACACATGCCCATATTCTCGATAAAGTGGAATGCATATGAACCGGTAAGTCCGACAATGATGTAGGAGTAAGCTTTTCGCGAAGCCTTCGATGCGACATAGAGACAGCGCACCAGAAAGAAAAACGCCAGCAGCAGGATGGCCGTTGTTCCGATAAAGCCCATACGCTCGGACACTGCCGAATAGATAAAGTCGGATTCTTTTACAGGAACTTTGACAAGGATACCCGTGTGATTTCCCGTAAGACCGCCGGATGCGATCGCAGCTTTGGACTGGACCAGGTTCCACTCTGACACCGGGTCAGATCCTTCGAAAACGAGGGAAAGGATCCTCTTCTTCTGGAAGGGCTCCAGGTAGAAATTCCATACCAGCGGAATTACGCCGACAACTGCGGCGGAGATCGCCAGAACGAAATATCTGTACTTGAGGTTCCAGATAAAGAGCATACAGATCAGGGAGAAAAGAATAACCATCGCAGTACCGAAGTCCGGCTGCTTCATGATCAAAAGAAGCGGGATTCCGTAAAGGATGCCGAGATATACCCAGCCGCGGACCATCGAAATGACCTTATTACTCATATCTTCCAGGATATAGGATGCACAGATGACCAGTCCGATCTTCGTAAGCTCGGATGGCTGGAATGTACCTAATACAGGAAGTTTCATCCAGGAATCGGCACCCCAGGTACTCTCGAGGGTAAATCCGTCGATGATTACCCATACCAGAAGCATGAGGGATACGCCGTAGAAGATCCATCCGATGAGCTTCATGAACTGGGTATCCAGAAGGCAGATAAGAAGCGCGAATCCCACACCGATAACAGCGGCGATCACCTGCTTATAGAAAATGCCGGGATACCCTTCAAAACCCTGGGAAAGAACCAGATTCAGGACATAAAGACCTATGGTGGTAATGGACAGGATCGGGATGATCAGCCAGAAATCCACTGTACGAAGCGAATTATTCTTCAGAAATTCGATACCGGACTTGCCCTGATTCATCGGAGCCTCTTACTTTTCTTCTTCGTCCCGGTCGTCAGTCTCTTCTTCCGTTTCTTCGGAAGAATCATCGGAATCCTGCTCCGCATCTGCATCAGATGCTTCATCATCAGAAGATCCGTCATCCTCGGAATCAGATTCTTCGTCTTCCGAATTCTCCTCATCGATCTCGAAAGAAGACTTGGACAGACGTTCTACACGGTCTTCGATATCCTCGCCGTCCTCGTAGTCACGCAGTTTCTGTTCTTTTCTTCTCTTTGCTTCACGGAGCATCTTCTCATCTGCCTTGATGAACTTCTCCGGAAGCGGTTTCTTCTCCCAGTCGTAGATGTGGCCGAGAGAGATGACCAGGAATCCGAGAACGATCAGGACCAGAGACAATACCTGGGAAGTACGCAGGTTTGTGCCGGCAATATAGAGAGAATCCGTACGCAGACCCTCGATAAAGAAACGGATGATTCCGTAGAAAATGCAGTAGCATGCGGTAGTAGTCCACGGCCTTTTGCTCTTTTTGCGGATCACAAGAAGCAGGAAGAAAATGATCAGGGTACCGACGGATTCATAGAAGAATGTCGGGTGTACCGGCATATCCGAATCCAGGTTCGGGCAGTGAAGGCTTAAGTAACGTCCGATCTGGGCGCTCTTCATACCCCACGGGAGATTGGTCGTCGTACCAAATGCTTCCTGGTTAAAGAAGTTGCCCCAGCGGCCGATCGCCTGGCCGAGAGGAATATATACGATCGCAAAATCCATAACGATAGAAACCGGGATCTTTCTGATCTTACTCATCAGGAAAATAGCCAGTGCCGCACCGAGGACACCACCGTATATCGCAAGACCGCCTTCACGCACATTCGTGATATTGGAGAGTGTTTTTCCTATATCACCTTTTACATAGTAAGTATTCCACTCACAGAAGACGTAGTAGAGACGGGCGCCGATAAAGGCCAGCGGAAAGCAGAGGAGACAGTAGTCCGTAACCAGGTCCGGAGTCATGCTGTATTTTCTTGCCTGCTTCATACCCAGGATCAGGCACAGCAGTACAGCCAGCGCGATCAGGATGCCATACCAGTAAAAGCGTATTCCCGCGATCTCAAAAGCAATATTATTTATCTTAAACTTCCATCCGAAACCGGGGAAGGAAACCCATATCTTCTCCAGTGCTAGTAAATGATGCAGCATCTTAGGACCTCATTTCTCTTTTTCTTTCTCGTTCTTGCAATATAATATCACACATATCCTTCAAATCGAACAGGTATTTGACGGCTCCTGTGATATTGGCGGGCCGCCTCCTGGTCTTTCTTCATCTGGGCTTGCAGCTCGTCCACAGAGGTAAACTGTGTCTCCGGACGGAGGAACTTCAGAAGCATTACTGTTCCCGTCGTCCCGTAAAGCTGATAGTGGCCGTCAAAGATCATCGTTTCGGTAAGCGGTGTGGTATCCTCTTTATTTACTGTCGGGCGCATCCCGATATTCGTGATACCCGGATACATCTTCCCGTCCAGAAGATACGCGGACGCATAGACGCCGAACTTCGGGATCATCTTCTGTTCCGGGATGCGGATATTTGCTGTCGGGAATCCGAGCTTTCTTCCGAGCTGCTGACCCTTTTCGACGATCCCCGAAAATGCGGTCGGATGGTCCAGGAGCTTCTCGGCCATATCCACATCTCCCGATGCGATCAGCTCACGGACCCAGCTCGAGGAGATCCTTCTGCCTTCGTAATTGATCGGATCGACGGAAACGACCGTGATCCCGTTCTTATCTCCCCAGTTCTGAAGTGTCTTAACATCACCATGCCGGTCTTTCCCGAAGTGATAGTCGCGCCCGACAACGATGACTTTTGCATGCATCCAGCCCTTAAGGCAGACCTCCATAAAGGTCTCCGGACTCATTCTCTTTACTCTTTCATTAAAAGGAAGCGCAAAGAGATCATCGATGCCCATGTGCGAGATCAAGCGGCATCTTTCCGGATAGGTCGTGATCAGATTCTTCTGGGATTTACTCGCCGGCGGATTCTCAAAGGTCTGTACCGCCGCGCGGATCTTCAAGTTCTTAGCCTGCTCGAGCATTGTCGAGAAGATCTTCTGATGCCCCATATGGATCCCGTCAAAGTAGCCCAGCGCCACAGCACGAGAAACTGTACTCTCCGTCGCACTCGATGGTGTGGAGATCAGCTTGCCGTCTTTATTGATGATGCAGTTCCATACGTTCATATTACGCGAAAACCCTTTCTTCGCGGATCAGGAGCCCCTCGTCCGACTGCTCGGAATAAATCACGGCGCACGGGCGATCCTCATGAAGCGCCAGCACACGTTCTCCTTCAGTGGCTCCTATGGCATACATTCTATCCTTAAATACCGAGAAATCAAGTTTTTTCCCATTTCTCAGATCGATGGCTTCCTTTTCCGTGACAGATATCTTCGGAAGTCCGCTCATCGCTTCCGCCTCTTCCACTACAAAAGCACTGTCACCGCTACTGTATCGTCTTTCGATTTCTTCCAGGGGAAGTGCCTGTTCCACGGAAAAAGCACCGCTGGACAGTCGTCTCAGCGATTCACAGTACGCGCCGGTCCCTAAGTCATTTCCGATATCTTCGCAGAGGGTGCGGATGTAGGTTCCCTTACTGCAGTGCACGTCCATCAGGACATGTATCAGCTCCTCTTTCTCAAAGATGTCCTTAATTTCAATACTGAAGATGGTTACTTTTCTTTGGGGGATCTCGACGGACTGGCCTTTGCGCGCGTAGTCATACGCCGGGCGGCCGTTGATCTTGATGGCGGAATAGACGGACGGGACCTGTGTGATCTCCCCGATCATCTTCTTCACGCTTTCGCGGATCTTTCCCGCATCATCGGAAAGAAACGCCTGTTTTTCAGTCTCATCAGGGATCTTTCCGCCCACTGCCTCGCCTTCGATATCTCCGGTAGATGTGATTTTACCAAGGACCATCTCTGCACGGTACGTCTTCTCGTCATTTTCCATATAGCGCAGCACACGCGTACCACGGCCCACCGCCACTGCCAGAAGGCCTGTGGCAAAAGGGTCCAGCGTACCGGCATGTCCGGCTTTCTTTACACCGAATATTTTTCGGATACGGGATGTGACCGAAAATGATGTCATGCCCTCCGGCTTATCCACCAGAACGATTCCACTCGGAGTATTATCGGTCATGTTCTCTCCAGAAAAGCACTTGCCTGCTCGACTATTTTCTCGGCGAAAGTATCGATATCCACGTTTTTCCCGGAGAATCCGGCCGCTCTGTGATGTCCGCCGCCGCCCATCTTCTGGGCAAATTCAGCCGCATCAAATCCGACTTTCGTTCTAAGATTGACGCGGAGTTCCTCATTCTCAGTCTCGCGGATAACGAATGAGGCGAGGACTGTATCGATATCTCTGAGGATATTGACGATACCGTCGGCTGCACCTTCCGGCGCATTTGTCTCGGCCATCATCTTCTTGGTGATCTTGGTCACAGCGATCTTTCCGTCAGCAAAGAGTTTCATATTCGAAAGTGCCATGCCATGAAGACGTACTTTTCCTTCACAGGTCTCATCGAATAGATGATATGCGTTGTCTGTTACATTCGCACCGCGCTCCATCAGGTCCGCTGCGGTGTGAAATGTACTCGGTCTTGTATTCTCATAGGAAAAGCGCCCGGAATCAGACTGGATGCCTACCATCAGGCAGTCCGCCTCAAAACGGCCGATCAATTTCACATCGAACTTCTCTTCCCACTGTCTAAGAAGAAGGTACATCAGTTCCGCGCAGGATGCGGACTTCCCGTCCACATACGAGATATCCGCTTCCGGAGATGCGGAGATATGGTGGTCTAATACGACTTTCTTCTTGGCATTGGAGTAGAGGGACTCTGCTTTTCCCATGCGGCTGCCCTCCGAGCAGTCCACAGCAAATGCCAGTCCCTGACGTGATCTGATCTCTTCTTCGTTATCTTCAGTGACGACCGTGATAAGGTCGTCCGGAACGTTCATAAATGAGAGCCTCGGCGGGATCTGCCAGTCCAGGATCACCGATGCACGGTACCCGAGTTTTCTCAGCGAAGAGGCAAGCGCTACGGCCGTGCCCACACAATCGCCGTCCACCCGGGCATGCGGGAAGATCTGCACTTCCTTCTCTTTATCCGAAGGAAGATAGTCCAGCACGAGGCCGGAGTACTCATTCATGGTTTCCTGCACGTTCCTGATCCTCCTTGATCGTACGGTCGATCAGATTCATAAGATCCATGCCCTTCTCGATCGATTCATCCAGCTTGAAGTGAAGTTCCGGTGCGACACGAAGTTTGATACGCTTCGCGATCTGGGAACGTATGAAGCCGGAAGCACGATTAACGGCCTCCATGCATTCTCTTTTCTCCTGCTGGGAACCATATACCGAGAGGAATACAGTTGCATGGGTCAGATCTGAGGACATGCGTACTTCCATGACGGAAGTCATCATCGGGATACGCGGATCCTTGACTTCCGTCAGCAGAAGCTGCGAAATGACTTTCTGTATCTCATCGCCCACACGGGCGGCACGATTTTGTCTCATACACTCTCCTGGTACGGATTACTTTCTCTTAATTTCCTGCATCTCGAAGACTTCGATGATATCGCCTTCTTCGATGTCGTTGTAGTTCTCGATCGAGATACCGCACTCATAGCCGGCTGCTACTTCCTTCGCGTCATCCTTGAAGCGCTTGAGGGAAGCAAGCTTGCCCTGGTGGACTACGATGCCGTTTCTTACGACACGTACTTCAGATGTACGCAGGACCTTACCATCCTTAACGTATGCACCACCGATCGTACCGACAGAAGATACCTTGAAGGTCTGGCGGATCTCGACATGACCGAGGATAACCTCTTCGAACTGTGGCTTGAGCATACCGCGCATAGCAGCCTCGATATCTTCGATCGCGTTATAGATAACGCTGTAAAGCTTGATATCTACGCCGACTTCCTTAGCCTGCTCGACCACGATCGCGGAAGGACGGACATTGAAGCCGATGATGATCGCATTGGATACATCCGCCAGCGTAACATCGGACTCGGTGATCGTTCCGACACCGCCATGGATGACCTTTACGCGTACTTCGTCGTTCGTGAGCTTCTCGAGAGACTGGGTGACCGCCTCGACAGAACCCTGAACGTCTGCCTTGATGATAAGGTTGAGATCCTTGATCTCGCCCTCGGCAAGTACCTGGGACAGATTCTCAAGAGTCATTCTCGAAGACTTATGCAGCTGTTCTTCTCTCTGCTTGATACGGCGTTTCTCAACGAGCTGTCTTGCCATCTTTTCATCGGTTACGGCATAGAAAGTCTCGCCGGCTTCCGGTACTTCCGGAAGACCTAAGATCTCGACAGGAACGGACGGGCCGGCCTTCTTCTGCAGCGCACCGTTTTCATCGTACATCGCACGGATGTGACCGAAGATCGGACCTGTAACGAGAGTATCACCGGATCTGAGAGTACCACGCTGAACGAGTACAGTCGCAACCGGACCTCTGTTCTTATCAAGTTTTGCCTCGATGACAGTACCCTTTGCCTGACGCTTCGGATCAGCCTTGAGCTCCATGACATCTGCGGTAAGCAGTACCATCTCAAGGAGTTCATCGATACCTTCACCGGTCTTGGAAGATACGGGAACCATGATCGTGGATCCGCCCCACTCTTCCGGAAGGAGATCATGTGTGGCAAGCTCCTGCTTGACCTTGTCGATATTGGCGCCGACCTTATCGATCTTCGTAATAGCTACGATGATCTCGGTATTTGCGGCACGCGCGTGGTTGATCGCCTCGATCGTCTGCGGCATGACACCGTCATCAGCAGCAACAACGAGGATCGCGATATCGGTTACCTGAGCACCACGGGCACGCATTGTAGTAAATGCTTCGTGACCCGGTGTATCGAGGAAGGTGATCTGACGGCCTTTGCAGCGGACGGTGTACGCACCGATGTGCTGTGTGATACCGCCGGCCTCACCCTTAACAACGGATGTCGAACGGATCTTGTCGAGGAGCGATGTTTTACCATGGTCAACGTGACCCATGACAACAACGATCGGCGGACGCGGCTTCATGTTCTCTTCGTTATCTTCACCTTCATCGAAGAGGATATCTTCCTCGGTGACCTCCACGATCGGCTCGGTCGTGATTCCGTACTCGCCAGCTACAAGAGCTGCTGTATCGTAATCGAGTTCCTGGTTCAAGGTTACCAGCATACCCATCATCATGAGTGTCTTGATGACATCTGCGGATCTCTTTCCGAGACCGTCAGCAAGATCCTTTACCGTGATAAACGGCGGGAGCTCAACATGTGTCAGCTGGGGCTTTACGACCGGTGCCGCCACGAAAGACTGGCGCTTCACCTTCTTCTTGCCCTTGCCGCCCATGTACATCGAATCAAGAGCCTCATCATTGGAGAGGATATCCGATGCATTACCGGTAAACTGGTTGGTGCGCTTATTGCCGGAACGGCGGTCGTTATTGATCGAAGAAGACTTCTGGTTATCCTTCTTGGAGTCTGCCTTCGGATCCTTTCTGGACTTCTCGTAAGCATCGCGGGCGGCAAAGTTTGCCTTCTCCTTTGTTGCTTCCGGCGGGAGATCCTGCTTCGGCTTAGAGGATCTCTTCGGCTGGTTTCTGTTATTGTTGTAGATCTCGTCGTCATCCTTATCCTTCGGAGGGAATCCGCCGAAACCGCCACGGTTGCCACCTCGGTTTCCATTAAAGCCGCCGTTATTCGGACGTCCGCCCTGCGGTCTGTCGGAGTGATAGGAGGAACCGGATCTCTGTCCGCCCTGATATCCGCCGGATCTTCCACCATCTCTCGGACGTACAAATGTGGAAGTCTCACGTGTATAACCGGCAGAAGGTGCTTTTACCACCGCGGAACTAAGCTTGGGTGCTTCCTTTACCGGCTCCTTCGGTGTTTCTTTCGCAACTTCCTTCGGAGCTTCCGGAGCCTTTACTTTAACTTCTTCCTTAGCGGGAGATGCTTCCTTCTTCGGAGTCTCGGAAGGAGCCTCCGCAGGCTTTTCTTCTTTTTCCGCCTTCGGAGCAGCCTTAGCAGGAGCCTTCTCTTTCACCGGCTCTTCTGTCTTTACTGCCTTTGCAGCCGTCTTCTTCGGAGCTTCCTCCGCTTTTTCCTTCGGAGCTGCCTTAGCTGTCTCCTTCGGAGCTACAGCCGGCTCTTCCTTTTTCGGAGCTTCGGCAACCGGTGCCGGTTCTTTCTCCGGAGCAGGAGCAGCTTCTTCAACCGGAGGTTTCTTGGCCTTCTTGTTTACACGGCCGACACGGAGAGTCTTCGTTCCGGAAATACCGCTGACGGTCTTCTGTGGAACCATCGACTCCGTCTTGTTCTGTGTAGAGTCTTCCGTCTTGGATGTTTTCTTCTCTTTTTCTGCCATCATTTCCTCCTGTTTATTCCGCAGAACCTGCGGCCTTTTCGTTCTTACTCAGTTCATCGATCAGGGTGGTGAGCTTTTCTCCCATGCCCGGATCAAGTATCGCGATCGCGATCCTGTGATCCTTTCCGATCGCTCTTCCCAGTTCTTCTGCTGTCGCAAAAGTCCGAAGAGTTACCTCTTCATCCTTTGCCACCCGTGCGAGCTTTTCTTTCTGCTTTTCCGAGCCATCTTCCGAAAGAATCAGAAGTTCTGCGGCTCCGGATCGCATCGCCAGCTCGACGGCATCAAAACCGGATGTCAGGATGCCTGCCCGAAACGAAAGTCCGATCGAGCTCAGCACTCTTTCTTTTGTAACGGGACGATCCTTCTTCATTTCTCCGGAGCGTCCTCCTTCACCTGATCCAGCTGCGGCCGGATCGTATCGGGATCCACTTTTCTGTGAAGCCCCCGGTCAAACTGCTGATGTTCGACCGCTTTCTTCATACACTCCGGGTTATGGCAGACATAGGCGCCTCTTCCGGGCATTCTTCCCGTCGGATCCACCTGGACCGTACCATCTGCCGATGCCACGATACGGATCAGATCCTTTTTGGCGAACCGCTCGCGGCAGCTCACGCACATTCTCATGGGTATCTTCTTTGCCATAGTGCCGGGGTCCTGTCTTTCTTATGCCTTCTCCTCAGAAGAAGTCTCATCGTCATCCGCAACAGTGAAGTTTGCGACGAAGTCATTCTGAACCATCTGCTGGAACTGGGATGTGCTCTTGATGTCGATCTTCCAGCCGGTAAGTCTTGCAGCAAGACGTACGTTCTGTCCGGAACGTCCGATCGCCAGCGAGTACTGCTGATCCGGAACAACTACCTGAGCGTTCTTCTCCTGAGTACCGTCTTCGTTAGTGATGATCTCAGCATCGACTCTCTCGACCTTCGCCGGAGAAAGCGCATTGCTGATATATACTGCCGGATCGTCAGAATAAGCGATCACATCGATCTTCTCATTGCCGAGTTCATCCATGATAGCCTGGATACGTGCACCTCTCTGGCCAACGCATGCGCCGAGCGGATCTACATCCGGGTCACGGGAGATAACAGCAACCTTGGAACGGGAGCCTGCCTCACGGGCAACAGATACGATCTCGACGATACCGTCGTGGATCTCCGGAACTTCCTTCTCGAGGAGTTTCTTAACGAGGTTCGGGTGACTTCTGGAAACGATGATCACCGGGCGCTCCTTTTGTGTCTCCACACGGAGGATAAGGAACTTCATTCTCTTATTAAAGGAATAATCCTCGTCTTTTACCTGTTCCTGTCTCGGAAGTGTAGCTTCTGCACGTCCGATATCAACGAATACGAAACGGTTATCAGATCTCTGGATCACACCGCTTGCCAGCTCACCGATCTTGTCGGAGAACTCAGACTGGATACGGTCATTCTCTGTATCACGAAGTTTCTTGCTGATCGCAGCCTTAGCAGCACCTGCTGCCAGACGTCCGAGAGACTCTACATCGATCGTCATCTCGATGGTGTCGCCCTCTTCCAGATCCGGGTCGATCTCTTTTGCCTCGGCAAGGGAGATCTGTGTCTTCGGGTTGGTAACCTCAGAGACAACTTCTACGACTTCATATACGTACATGTCACCGGTCTCACGATCGATCTCCGCAAAAACCTGCTCGTTCTGCTTTGCATCCGAGAATTCTCTCTTAAATGCCGCTACGATAGCTTCCTCGATCGCCTCGAAGAGTACTTCCTCATCGATGCCTCTTTCTTTTGCCAATGCGTGGATCGCCTGCAACAGTTCTTCGTTTTTCATAAACTTTCTCCTTTATCCCGTTTTGTTGCCAAAATTAAAAACGTAGTGTTCTCTGTGCCTTACTGATCTTCGACCACTCAAGTTCAAGTGTCTTTTCTCCGACCTTAAGCACCAGTCCATCTTCCCCGGCACTCTCGATAATGCCCTCGACATGTTTGCTTCCGTCGATCGGAGCGAACAGAGATACCTCTATCTCCTCGCCCATATGACGGACATAGTCCGAAAGCGAAGCAAATGGTCTCGTCGCTCCCGGGGATGAGACTTCAAAATAATCCGGATCCGCATGCAGTTTTCCGTCAAGTGCGGCATCTACTTCCCTGCTGACTGCCTCGCAGTCTTCGATCGAGATTCCGCCGCGCTTGTCGATAAAGATCCGAAGGAAGTAATACTGTCCCTCTTTCTTGTACTCACAGTCCACGAGGTCAAAACCCATCGACTTTACGATCGGCTCTGCCAGTTCAAATGCTTCCTGTGCGACTTTAGATCTTCCCGCCATGTTTCCTCCATGCTTTTCTGATAAACAAAAGAGCGGGCCAAGACCCACTCTAAAATGTCAAATCTATTCTAGCAATAGTATGTTAACACTAAAAACTGTATAATGCAACGCTTTTACGCGTTTTTAATATAATTATATGTAAAAAAAGCGTATTCTGCGCCCGTTTGTTTTATTTACACAATTTTCACTATCTTTTTAACAGAATCGCTATTCAAATTATCCAAGTTATCATGTAGAATATAAGTATCCAAAACAGTAACGTTGGATAATCAACAAAACAAGGAGATGATGCCAATGATAAAGGTAATTGCAGGTGAAAAAGGAACAGGAAAGACAGCGCAGCTGGTTGAGGATATCAACGAGCAGGCGACAACAGACAACAACATCGTATGCATTCAGAGAGGACACCGCCTCGACCGTCTTTTGAAGTACAGAGTACGTCTCGTGGACCTCGATGAATATCCGGTAGAGGGTTTTGAACAGTTCCTCAGTTTCGTAGCCGGTATTTGCGCCAAGGATTATGACGTAACACATATCTACGTAGATAGCATCCTCAAGATCACAGGCGAAACAGATTACGAAAGATTCGGAAAATTCCTTGAAAAATTCGACAAATTCCTGGGAGAAAAGATTACTGCGACAATTATCTGCAGCCGTGCATCCGACGTTCTTCCCGAGAGCGTGACCAAGTACTGCTGAGCCTTACATAAAGCATCCAAAACTGAATAATGAATGAAGGACCGTCGGAAGGCGGTCCTTTTCTTTTTCGGAAAAAGAATAACAAAAAGGACCGGCCTTTCGACCGGTCCTTCAGTTAACTTAAGAGTTTGCCAAGCGATTCTCAGCTGAGACTTACGGCTTCGGCTCGCCGCACTCGCCGCAGAACTTACCGGAGTTGCCGGTTGCTCCGCACTTAGGGCATGTCCAGCCAGCATTCTCTACCGGCTTCGGCTTACCGCACTCAGCGCAGAACTTGCCTTTGTTACCGGTGGCTCCGCACTCACATGTCCAGCCAGCATCCTCTACCGGCTTCGGCTTGCCGCACTCAGCGCAGAACTTGCCCTGGTTTCCTGTTGCGCCACAAGCACATGCCCAGCCAGCTGCTGCTGCCGGAGCGGCCGCCTGCTGCATCTGCTGTTGCTGCTGCATCATCTGCTGCTGCTGGAGGAATGCCATACCCTGGTTGCCAGGATTCATAGCACTGCCATTGAAACCACCAACGAGGCCGAGACCCATCATAGCGTTACCGGCACCAGCCTGGTTGCCGGCAGCTGTCTTCATAGCATCGACGGAACCCTTGATCTGGTAACCTGCAGCCATCTGCGGGTTGTTACCAAACATAAGACCATCGTCCATGTCCTGGATTCTCTTTCTGGACTCATCGTCAGGTGTAACAGACATAACTGCTACTTTCTCAACGATCATACCACGGCCCTGGAGCCAATCCTCATCGAGAACCTCGTTCATGTACTTCGCAAGTTTAACCTGCTGGGACTGGAGTCTGTTGTACTGAACTTCTTCTCCGCCGGCACCCATCTTGTTGAGTGCTTCGCCGAGGTACATCAGGAACTCAGCCTTTGCCTGACCAGGCTGGCCGTTCTTGCCCATCAACTCGTCACGGCGATAATCACCGGAAACGTTACCTGCGATGTTCTTGAAGAATGTAACAGGATCTACGATCTTGAACGAGAATGTACCGTTCATTCTGATGTAGATACCACGATATGTCGGATCATCATACGGAAGCGGTGCAGCTGTGCCGAACTTGTTGTCGACCATCTCGAGCATGTTTACGAAGTAAACTCTCTGCTGAGTAAGAGCCTCACCACCGGCCTTAATACGGTTCCAGATGTCAGCGCAGGACTTCTTTACACCGTTGAGGAATCCGCTTGTGCCAAAGCATGTCGGAGCAGAAGATGTATCCCATGTGTACATACCTGCTTCAGTTGTAAAGTCAACAACACGTCCGTTATCAACTAAGATAAGAGCGGTTCCCTCCGGAACAGCGATCTTGGAGCCATTGGAAATGATCTCCGCGTCACCCTTGTTGCTGCCATTACGCATTACCTTCGCACCACGGCGAAGAAGTACTTCCTGACCCAGAGAGTCGCATGTGAAGAACTCAAGATACTGATCTCTTAAGTTTCCGCCAACAGCCTGGAATGCAGCTTTAATTAATCCCATTTTAATCTCCTCCCTACAAGAAAAAATTTTCAGATCTCGATCAACTTATTGACAAGCCAGATTCGCATATCAACTGTTTTGATTGCTGTGCCGCAATATGGACAGACGTCCGAACCCAGATGCTGTACCGGGGCACCGCAATGAGGACAGGTGAAACCTACTCCCTTAATGTCTTCCGACTGGAACCGCTCCGCATCCAGTATATTGACTACTTTCACGTTATAGCGGGTCTGCGTCGGAGTCGCTCGATTGCCTGATATAAATTTACCATTTCTTTCCTGGTATTGCAAACATTGTAACGAATATTGGAAGGTAATTTCCACCGTGGATGCAGTCCTTTCATAGGCGTTAATTCCGCCTTTATGCACTATTATGTCACGGTAAATCAGAGATTTGTTTTCCGCCCTGGCTCCTTGCACTTTATGCCAGAGGTCTTCGGACAGAGAACGGGTCACGCCGATACCGCATTCCGGCAGCTGTTTCTGGATCCGGTCGATGGTATCACCATTATTTCCGAACGTCATATCCGTCAGCAGATCGAGGCTCTTGACCAGGACCGCCTGAGCTGCGCTCTGCATCTGTGACAGGCTCAGGTCGGGGAAATCTTTGCTGATCCTCGGAATCAAGGCAGACGACAGATCGGATACCGACTTCGGTGTCGCCATTTCCTGAGACATATTAAAGTCCTCCGGACCGACCTTTCCTTCTCTTACCTCCTGCTTCACTCCGGAATAGATCTGTCCGAGAAGTGAGTTTTTAAATGCTCTTTTTGCCTTTCTGACCATTCCGGCCACACCGAGGATCACCAGAAGTCCTCCTGCGACACAAAGTCCGATGATCGTTAGATTTCCGCCCGGCATACTTTTATCCTCCCCTTAATACTTGTAAAGCACTTTTCTGTCCATTCGCAATACCGGTATTCCTGCGGGGGTCTTCTCGCGCCAGGAATCCGGAAGCACATTATCAAGACCCGTTTGATACATGATCGGAATGCCTGTAAGCTTACTTGCCTCCAGAAGCACTTTCTCTCCTTCTTCCAGTTCTTCCTCAGTCGTTTCTTCGAGAAGATTCGAGTTGTTGATGAATCCGGAGATCGGAAGTCTCGCCGCTTCAGAGAGTTCCGCGCACATCTGCTTAATGCCCTCCGGATCGGATGTGAACGGACGGAATGCATTGACGACCATATATACTCTATATTCGATCTTCTGAAAGCGGCTTAACATCGCGCCGAGAACTCTGGCGCCGAGATCTTCACCGCCGATATCAAAGACGGCAACCGTATCCGGCATATCAAATGCGGAATAGACTTCACCGGAGAGTGCAGGAACATCGACGTTCGTATTTGCATACTCCGGTACGATCACGTGAATGCCTTCCGCCTCGAGTGCATCTTTCGCATCCGCAGAACGGTAATAAGGATTTACGATATCGAGATCCGCGAGCATGACTTTCGCCGACGGATCCTGCTGCTTCAGCATATGGGCAAAGTGGACCGATACCTCGGATTTACCGCTGCCGTACGCGCCTACAAAAACATAAAGTCTGACTTTCTTCTCTTCCATTTTTTCCTCCTATTTCAGTTCCGCGATCGTGACGCCGTCTTCCCCTTCACCGAAGGTACCGAGACGATGGGATCTGACCCGCTTATCTTTCTTAAGGAACTGATCGACCGCAGATCGCAGCGCGCCGGTTCCTTTACCGTGAACGATGCGGATGTTTTCGATATTACTGATCACACAGTCATCGAGATATCTATCCAGTGTGTGGACCGCTTCATCGACTGTCATGCCGAGAAGCTGGATCTCGGGCATCATGGAAGACTTCTTCGCCAGGCGGATCTTGTCGGCGGAAGAAGTGGATGCGCGGCGCGGTTCTTTTCTGGAACGGACTGCATTCTTCTTAACCTCTTCCTTCTTCGGATATCTCAGCGAATCCGAAGCGACAGTCAGTTTCAGCGCACCGGATGAAAGGATGCAGTTTCCGGATCTGTCCGGTCCCTTAATGACGATACCGGTGACATCGAGAGTCGGAGAGTAATAAAGTCCGCCCTCGCGGATCTTGTCCGGTTTCTCGCCGGGGATCTCCTTAACCTCTTCGTCGTCATCTCTCTCCGCATCGATGTCTGAAAGGCCGGCACGCAGATTATTTCTGATCGCGCGGATCTTTCTCTCGGCATCGTGGGAGTTCTCCATCTTTTGGATCTCCTTGATCTCATCTAAGATCGCGTCCGCTTTTTCCAGGACTTCCTCAAGCATCTCCTGCTTTTCTTCCCTGGCCTGTGCGAGTACTCTCTTTCTTTCCTTCTCGATACTCTTTCTCTGATTCTCGAGATCTTCCTTCTGCTTTTGGATCTCATCACGGAGCTCGGCGATCTCCTTTTCGAGTTTCTCGCTTTCGCGGTTATGCCGCTCCGCCGAGGAAAGGAGTTCTTCCATCTTCAGGCTCTCCTCGGAAAGAATGCTCTGCGCGTTTTCAATTATCTTCGGTGAAAGTCCCAGCTTTCTGGAGATCACAAACGCATTACTGACACCGGGAAGGCCGATCATCAGACGGTACGTCGGAGACAGCGTCTCGGTATCAAATTCGCAGCAGGCATTCTCCACGCCTTCCTGCTCCACGGCATATGCCTTTAACTCCTTATAGTGTGTCGTCGCGACCGTGACTGCGCCTTTTTTCCTGCACTCATCGAGGATCGCGATCGCCAGCGCTGCGCCTTCCGTCGGGTCAGTGCCGGATCCAAGCTCATCGACCAGCACCAGCGTCGTGGGCTTGGTCAGCTTCAGGATCTGTACCAGATTCGTCATGTGCGCAGAGAACGTCGAGAGGCTCTGCTCGATGCTCTGTTCGTCACCGATATCGGCGAGAACTTTTGTAAATGTGGATACTTCCGACTCCTCTTTACACGGGATAAAGAGTCCTGCCATCGCCATCAGCGAGATCAGGCCGCATGTCTTAAGAGACACTGTCTTACCGCCGGTATTCGGGCCTGTGATCACGAGAGTCCTGTATTCGGTTCCGACAGAAAAATCGATCGGAACCACACGGTCTTTATCGATCAAAGGATGACGCGCACGAGAAAGCACTATCCTGCCCTGATCATTCATCCGCGGGCGTGTCGCAGAAAGCTCGTCCGCGAACAGTGCTTTTGCCTGCATAAAATCGATATGGCCGACCAGCGCGATGTCCGCCAGGATCGAGTCCTTACAGATCGCGACCTTACCGCTTAGGATCTGGAGGATCCGGTTGATCTCCTCCTGTTCGGCCGCGGTCCATTCGCGGATCTTGTTATTCAGTTCCACGACGGCCATCGGCTCGATGAAAAGCGTCTGTCCGGATGCGGATGTATCGTGTACGACACCCGGGACTTCGCCCTTCTTCTCCGGCTTTACCGGCACGCAGTAACGGCCGTCACGCATGGTGACAAGCTGGTCCTGAAGTGCCTGCGGATTCTTTCGGATCAGGCGTTCCAGTATCTCACGGATGCTGCTCTGTGCATCGCGGATCTGCCGGCGGATGTTATAAAGCTCGTTGCTGGCTCTATCGTTCATCTCGTTTTCGCCGTTAATGGCCATCGAGATCTCTTTTTCCAGATGCTCCAGCGGCATGAGCTGGCGGATATCACGGAACAGCAGGTGATCCTGCGGATCTGTCCTCAGCCAGTCCACAGATACCTTTGACAGGCGGTCTACCGCGCGGAGAAACTGCGCGATATAGAGCAGATGCTTCATCGAGAGTGTCGCGCCGGTGTCTGAGAAGCGGACCGCGTCACGGATATCGTTTACGCCGCCAAGCGGCAGTGCGCCTTCTTTAATGTAGTACTCGAGCGCGTCCTGAGTCTCCTGCTGCCATTCCGATACCAGCGGAAGATCCGAGGTCGGAATTAATCCGTAGCATAGCTCACGCCCGTATATCGTACGAGCGTGATTGACCAGACGGTCGAGTATTTTATCATATTCCAAGATGGAAAGGGATCGCCCGCGGACGAGCTTCCGCCTGGCTTCCTCTTCAAATGTTGTATACATAGTCTCCTCTTCTTATCAGTAAGAAGGAAGCTCCTGACTTCTTAGGTAAGAAGCTTCGATCTTTCCAGCTCATCCATGGAGATACTCTTCTTCATAGACAAGCCTTCTTCGATATCTACGTCTGTAATCTCTCCATCTCTATAGACTACCAGACGGTTCAGTCTCTTTTCCTGGATGCACTCGATTGCATGGACACCCATGAGGCTGGCCATCGTACGGTCACGAAGCGACGGAGAACCGCCTCTCTGCAGATGTCCCAGGATCGTCGGACGGGATTCGATCTCCGTTGCTTCTTCGATCTGTTTGGCAACCTCAGTCGCATCACCGGCGCCCTCTGCCACGATTACGATATAGTGGCGCTTGCCCTTATTTCTGCAGTCGAGGATCGTCTTGATGACATCCTTCATATCCCAGGAAACTTCCGGCAGGAGAATGATCTCCGCACCAGTCGCAATACCTACATTCAGTGCAATATAACCGGCATGACGTCCCATAACTTCGATAACGCTGCAGCGTTCGTGGGAAGATGCAGTATCACGGAGTTTGTCGATCGCTTCCATCGCGGTGTTCATCGCCGTGTCATAGCCGATCGTATACTGGGTGCAGCCAACATCGTTATCGATCGTGCCCGGGATGCCGATGACCGGAATGCCGATTCTTGCGAGGTCTCTGGCGCCTTTAAAAGAACCGTCACCGCCGACTACGATCAGGCAGTCGATGCCGAACACTTTACACATCTTTGCGCCCTGAAGAACACCGGCCGGCGTCTCAAAGCTCTTCGATCTTGCCGTCATCAGAAAAGTACCGCCGCGCTGGAGTGTCTCAGATACGTCTCTGTGACCGAGTTCCTTGACTTCACCCTTCCAAAGACCGTGATATCCGCGGGTAACACCCATCATCTTAAAGCCTGCCTTCGTGCCTGCACGGACGACCGCACGGATCGTCGCATTCATGCCCGGAGCATCACCGCCGCTGGTAAGAATGCCTACACCTTTTACTTCCGGCATCTCACCGGTTTCGATTCCGCTGTAGTTTTTCGCTACCATTTCCTTGAGATTGGGCAGGTTTCCATTGGTGTATTCTTCAAACATATTCCTTCTCCTCAGCGAACCGCCATTGGTCATCGCCGTTTACTTTCCTAAGATTTATATCTCGTATTATACCAAAGCTATCAGAACAGGGAAACATTTTCGATGCCGAATTCCTTCACCAGGATCTCGCAGACATCCCTGCTCCACTCGATGCTGTATTCCGGAGAAAGCTTAACATTCCGCTTCTCCTTCGGAAGCGCCACATAGACAGGCACGACTCCGTGAAAATACGAACATGTTGCCAGAAGGCGCTTATATCCTTCATCATCGGCATTTCCGAAGTAGCGGATCGCAAGACGCGGTGTATTCTTCGCTCCGGCATCCTCTTTCCCGGAAGAAGAATCTTTCAGCGGAACTTCGGTTCCTGCAGATCTCGCCATATCTGAAGCTCCGTCTGTTCCAGAGCGGCCCGCCGCCTCCGAAGATCCAAAAGCCTGTGATCCCCCATAAGTGCCATCGGTTCTCGGCCGTCTTCCGTATCCGCTGTTTCTCGGCGGCGGAAGTTGACAGAGTTCTTCATCATCGCGGCTAAGAGTCACACAGTCCTCGAGGATAAGCTTTACAGCTTCATCTTCGACCTGCACGCGCCCGCGGATCAGAAGTGCTTTTGAGCTGTTGATCACCGATCCGCATCTGCCATACGCATCCGGGAAAACGATCACTTCATAATCACTGAAGAGGTCCTCGATCTGCAGGAAACACATAGTCTTCCCGTTCTTCGTGGTCTTCTGGTTACGAGACGAGATCAGGCCCGCCATCGTCACCTGTTCTTTATCCGTGAGCACTCTTCCCGAGCCCATATCTTCGCCGAGAGTCTTTAGGAAAGACGTACTGTCTGTATTGGCTGTAGCCATTGCTTTCTTATAGTCATCCAGAGGATGCCCGGAGATATAAAGGCCGAGCATCTCTTTTTCCTTGGTGAGCCGCTCTTCGAGAGAAAACTCACTGACATTCGGAAGCACGGGTTCATCCGCCTCCGCCGCTTTCTCGTCTCCGAGGAGGCTGAAGATCGAGATCTGTCCCTCCATCGACTGGCGTTTCGTCGACGAAAGGCGGTTCAGATACGGCTCTGTCGCACCCAGCATCTGCGATCTCGGAATGCCGAACTCATCCATGGAAGAAGAAAGGATCAGGCTCTCGATCATCTTCTTATTGATCTCCAGCGCTTCGGATCTTCTGAGAAAATCGCCGAAGGAGGAAAAAGGTCCATTGACCTCACGGTCCACGACCAGCTTCTGGACAGCACTTTCACCGACATTCTTCACGGCGGTAAGGCCGATACGGATCTTCTTTTCTCCCTCGGTCGAGAACCGCACCTGGCTCTTGTTGACAGATGGCGGAAGGATGGATATACCCATCTTCTTTGCGACCGAAGTGTACCAGGCCGACTGGGACTGGCTTCCCAGGAAGCTGTTGAGCATCGCCGCCATGAACTCCGTCGGATAGTGGTACTTCAGATAAGCAGTATAGTAACCGACCACAGCATATGCGGCCGCATGGGATTTGTTAAACGCATATCCCGCGAACTGTGTCACATCGTCAAATATCTTTCTGGCAATAGGCTCGGAAACACCATTGGCGATCGCACCGGCAACCTCTCTTCCCTTTTCGTCCTTACCGCCGTAGATAAACGTCTGGCGGTATTTCTCCATCATGGAGGCCTTCTTCTTCGCCATGGCGCGGCGGATATTATCCGACTGGCCCATCGAGAAACCGGCAAGATCTCGTACGATCTGCATGACCTGCTCCTGGTAGATCATACAGCCGTAAGTCATGTTCAGGATCGGCTCGAGAAGCGGGTGATCATACTTGATCGACGAAGGATCATGACGAGCCGCCACATACTTCGGGATCTGATCCATCGGACCCGGGCGGTAAAGAGAAATGCCCGCGATGATATCCTCCAGTGAAGACGGCTTCAGATCCACCATAAAGGATGTCATGCCCGAGCTTTCAAGCTGGAACACACCCTCGGTATCTCCCCGGCTGATCATCTCAAATACCGCCGGTTCATCCATCGGGATCCGGTCGAAGTCGATCTCGATTCCCTGGTTCTCTAGGACCATTTGTGCCGTATCACGCATGACCGTCAGTGTACGAAGTCCGAGGAAGTCAAACTTCAGAAGACCGATCTCCTCCGAGTTCGCCTTGGCAAACTGGACGACCACGGATTCATCGTTTTTCGCAAGCGGTGCAATATCCGTCAGAGGTTTTGCCGAGATGATAACACCGGCAGCATGTGTGGATGCATGTCTGGGCATCCCCTCAAAGAGCATAGCCGTATCGATGACCTGCTTTACGATATCGCTGTTTTCATATTCATTTTTCAGATCCGGTGACATCTTCAGCGCATCTGCGATCGTGATCCCCAGGGTATTCGGGATCATCTTACAGATACGGTCGCTGTCCGTATAGGGCACATCGAGCGCACGGGCCACATCCTTGATGCAGGCTTTTGCCGCCAGTGTCCCGAAAGTGATGACCTGTGCGACACGGTCCTCGCCATATTTTCTCGTGACGTAGTCGATCACTTCCTGACGTCTTTCGTAACAGAAATCGACGTCGAAGTCAGGCATACTGACACGCTCGTTATTCAGGAAACGCTCGAAGATCAGACCGTACTTGATCGGGTCGATATTCGTGATCTGAAGCGCATATGCCACCAGCGATCCTGCACCGGAACCACGCCCCGGTCCGACCATGATGTGATTCTCTTTTGCATAGTGGATAAAGTCCCATACGATCAGATAGTAATCGGTATATCCCATCGAGGTGATGACCGACATCTCATACTCGGCGCGCTGCCTGTATTTCTCTATCTCTTCTTCATCCGAGCACCATGAGAGACGTTTCTTTAGTCCCTCATCACAAAGATGCCGCAGATACTCTTCCGCATCCGCATATTCCAGCGGAACATCGAAAGCAGGAAGATGGATCTGGTCGAAAGTATATCCGGCATGGCACATACTGGCGATCTTCGTCGTATTCTCGATGGCTGACGGGATCGAAGAAAAATATGATCGCATCTCTTCTTCCGACTTGATATAGAAGTCCTCAGTTGGCATCTTCATGCGATCCGCATCGCTCATACGTTTTCCGGTCTGCATACACAGCAGCACCTCATGCGCCTTCGCATCTTCCTTATACATATAGTGGCAGTCATTTGTCGCAACCAGCGGGATCCCGGTCTCATTAGACAGCATGATCAGGTGCTGGTTCACCTTCGCCTGATCCGCCATCTGGTTGCTCTGGATCTCGAGATAGTAGTTCCCTCTTCCGAAGATACGGTCATACCACAGAGCTGCCTCTTTCGCTTTTTCAGGTTCATTTCTGAGAACATAGGTCGCCACTTCACCGGATACGCAGGCAGAAAGTGCGATCAGACCTTCCGAGTATTTCTCAAGAAGTTCGTGATCGACTCTGGGCTTATAGTAGAAGCCCTCGATAAAGCCGGCAGAGACCAGACGATTCAGGTTCTTAAGTCCTTCGTCATTCTTCGCAAGAAGTACCAGATGGTAGTATCCCCTGTCTTCATTTTCCTTGAGGAAACGGCCTCTTGGCGCGACATATACTTCACATCCGATGATCGGGTGGATACCTTCTTCGGTCATTGCTTTATAGAATTCGACCGTACCATACATCGTACCATGGTCCGTGATCGCACAGGAAGTCATGCCCAGTTCTTTGAGCCGGGCAGCGAGGCGTTTGATGCGGATCGCACCATCCAGAAGACTGTATTCCGTATGTAGATGCAGGTGTACAAAGCCCTGCAGATTCTCTTCCGCCATCTTCTTTCCTCTTATTCTTCCAGTTCGAAAAGCACCCGTCCATTTCCCACAAGTGCTACTCGAAAGCTATCAGCCGTCTCCCAGCTTTCCCTTTACGATCACCAGCATGTCACGAAGCCTTGCCGCTTCTTCGAAGGCGAGATCTTTCGCGGCTGCCTTCATCTCCTTGTCGAGGCGCATCGCCAGTTTCTCGAGTTCTTTCTTCGACATATGCGTCTTCTTCTCTTCAATCAGGTCCGCCAGATCCTTCATGTCGATCTTATCTTCCCGGCTGACCTCTTCCATCGTGGCCAGCACGTCTCTGACTTCCTTCTTCACGCTTCTAGGTGTAATGTTGTTATCCTTATTATACTGGATCTGGATCGCACGTCGACGGTTAGTTTCAGAAACCGCTTCGAACATCGAATCCGTCACATCATCCGCATAGAAAATGACCCGTCCGTTGACATTTCGTGCGGCACGTCCGATCATCTGGATCAGTGACCTGGTGGATCTTAAGAATCCTTCCTTATCCGCATCCAGGATCATCAGGAGCGATACCTCCGGAATATCCAGTCCCTCACGCAGAAGATTGATACCGACCAGCACGTCGAATTCTCCTTGACGAAGTTCCCTCAGGATCTTCATACGGTCAAGCATGTCGATATCCGAGTGCAGATACTTGACCCTTATCTCTTCCTGCTTGAGAAATCCCGTCAGGTCCTCGGACATCTTCTTTGTAAGTGTCAGGATCAAGGCGCGCTCGCCCTTCTTCACCGTCTCCCTGATCTCTGTCAGGATATCTTCCATCTGTCCCTCGACAGGACGGATCGAGATCTCCGGATCGAGAAGTCCTGTCGGCCTTATGATCTGCTCGACTGTCTGTCCGCTGTGTTCCGCTTCATACTTCGACGGGGTCGCCGATACAAAGATCGTCTGGCCCATCTTCTTTTCAAATTCCTCGAACTTCAGCGGGCGGTTGTCAAAGGCCGACGGCAGTCGGAATCCGTAGTCGACCAGCGTCGTCTTTCTCGAGCGGTCGCCGTTATACATCGCGCCGATCTGCGGGACGGTCACATGCGACTCGTCGATCATCAGAAGATAATCCTCCGGCATAAAGTCCATGAGCGTATATGGCGGCTCTCCCGGCTTTCGCATCGTCAGATGTCTCGAGTAGTTCTCGATGCCTTTGACGAATCCCGTCTCGGAGAGCATCTCCAGATCGTATCTGGTCTTCTGCTCGAGACGGTATGCCTCGATGAGTTTTCCCTGCTCCCGAAGCTCGGCGAGACGCTCCTCCAGCTCCTCTTCAATCGTCACGATCGCTCTATCGAGTTTCTCCTTCGTCGTCGCATAGTGGGAAGCCGGGAAGATCACGGCATAGTTTCTGTTCCACATTACTTTGCCGCTGATATAGTGCACTTCCGAGATCTTCTCGATCTCATCGCCAAAGAAGGTCACCCTCGTAAGCAGTTCCTCGGAAGACGGCGGAAAGATATCGAGCGTATCGCCCTTTACGCGAAAAGCACCTCGCGTGATCTCAAAGTCATTTCTTACATACTGAAGGTCGATGAGCTTTCGGATCACCGCATCCCTTGACACCTGCATCCCGGATCTGAGATTGATCATCAGGTCCTTATAGTCGGAAGGATCACCGAGGCCATAGATACAGGAAACAGAGGCCACGACGATAACATCCCTTCTCTCCAGAAGCGCGCTTGTCGCACTATGCCGCATGCGGTCGATCTCGTCATTGATATCACAGTCTTTCTCGATATAGGTATCCGTCGAAGCGATATAGGCTTCCGGCTGGTAGTAGTCATAGTAGGAGACGAAGAACTCCACGGCATTTTCCGGAAAGAAAGCCTTAAACTCCGCGGCAAGCTGCGCCGCCAGCGTCTTATTCGGCGCGATCACGAGTGTCGGCCGCTGGGTCTTCTCGATGATGTTCGCCATCGTAAAGGTCTTGCCGGAACCGGTAACACCGAGAAGTGTCTGCCCCCGCATGCCCGCATTCAGTCCATCGACCAGTTTTTCGATCGCCTGCGGCTGATCTCCGGTCGGAGTATAATCGGAATGGATTTTAAACGGAACCATCATCTCGTTCATAAAAGCCTGCCTTCTGTTCGAACATATTTTCGTCCGATTCAGTATAGCACATCTCTCTATAAAGAGAAAGCCTTTTTCACAAAGGTATTACAAACAGATTAGCCACCTACAGGAAGTTCTTTCAGATGCTCGTCATGTTTGCCGGTTTGTTTCTTCTTTTTCAGCGGAGGAACGATTTCTTCGATGTCCGCTTCAGCATCGAATATCTCCTCGTTATGAGTACTCCGCCCCCAAGTACGGTTCAACGATTGAATAATCATCATGATCCGCGACTTTAAAATCATAATCCATACTTGATTTCATTTGCTGCCAAACTTCATCACTAATCAATGGCTGGTCAAACACCTCATATGTGAAGTATGATCTCCCATTGTATAAACACAGCTCCAATTTGTCCCACTCTGTCAGCGGATCCAAAGAGTCGAATTCACCGCAAAGAACAACTTCTTCCACAAACTCCATTGCAGTCCCGGTTATGTGTGCCAATCCCCATTTGCTTGATGTCTCAAGGCAGCAAAGATGAACATAAACCATCGTTCCCTTCGTCTCTCCAGTAACCGGTTCTTGATTAGTCAAAATAACAAGAGGCGTTCCCACAGGATAATCAACTGACACATCGCTACTCAGTACAACCTGATATATCACTCCACTCTTGAGATGTTTTTCACAATAATCTTTCATATTCTTCAGTAGAGGAATAATATCATCATACGTTGTGTTTTCATATACTTCAAAAATATACTGTCGTATATCATCGCGGGGTGCCCGAACAAATTCAAATTGTGTTCTATCTCCGTCAATGGATTGGCAATAGGATATTTCGTTATGATATCGAGTATGATAGTGAATCTTCTTGATTAATTCGGCCCAAACATTCCAAAACGGGAGGACAATAATTGCTATAGCAATTACAATTACTATTGCCTTTGGAAATCTGCTTGTCCATTTATTCTTTATATTCACCGTATTACTACTCCTTCCAGTCTTCTACGGCTCATCGGACAAATTCATCAGGACAAGGTTCCCGTTATATCCCATCCCCCAATTGGCATATTCCAGATACGAGAGAGAATAATCGGATGCGTCCACAGTTCTTGTCACAGTATTCAGAAGATAGACTGTTGGGAGATCACTAACCGGCTGTCCATCGGAAGTAGAGACGGTCATCCCGAAACTGACAGAGCTTTCCGGCAGGATATCCTGATTTCATCCGGCATTCTTGACTGTATAACTTCCATCGTCGTTGCTTTCGAACACTTCCGCTCCTCAGGTTCCACCCTCCTTGGAAGACTTTTCCTAAGGTGCGTGGTAAAGCTGTCGCGTCTTCTTTTTGAATGCCTATATACGCAATATATCATGGTCTGTAGCTGAAGTAAAGCGCGCGGTTTATGCCTCTCTTTTAAAAAAACAAGAGGGGCGTCTCATTAAGTTGCATGAAAATGAGACAGCCCCTTCCGCCTTTAAGGAGGTGATTATTATATGCATCGGATCAGTCCATCGTATCGACGACTAAGATCCTCTCGATCGGTACTTGAAATGTCAGCGACAGCACGACGAGATTATCGATCGTCGGCATCGTCAGTCCTCTCTGCCACTTGTAGATTGCCTGGGGTGTGGCAAACCCGAAAATATCCTGAAGATCACGTACGGACAAGCCCGCGTCCTCGCGGAGCCGCACGATATTACATCCTGTTTCTTCCATGTTGATGATTGGTAGCATAGGTCATTCCCCCATTTCCTTTTTTGAATCTAAAAAAACCGCTTTCCCTTTTTAGCCTTGGAAAAGCGGTCGTGTTTCTAACGAGTGAATGTGAAACTATTCAGCAGAACGTTTCACAAGTGCTTTTCCAAAAGGAGCCTTTATAATCACGCTTATAATCATGAGAGGCGAATCCCATGACACATGTACCGGCTGCATTAATAATGGCTGTGACTTTAATTGATGTATGTTTAATATTCCAAACTGTCATTTGTGAAACGCTCCTTTCTGTAAATTTAGTGTTTTATCTTTCGATATACATAATGTACCACTATGATTTTTATTTGTCAGTATACTACCAGTATAATTTTCGACAATTTTTTCTTCGCCAGATCCATCATTCCTCGTAATACATATACATATTGAATACGTGTGCGCCCTCTTCTTCCTCGATATCCAGGAAACATACGAGCGTGCCGTCCTTGGCATAACCGACAATGACCCAGGAGACCTCGATCGGCTCCGGAATCAGTTTCTGATCGGAAAACATCGAATACTTCTCGATGTTATACTCGGAAAGCGGGATCTCATGGTAATCATCCCCCAGCATCCCCTGAAGCGTAGCGATCGTCTCCTCCAGATGGTCCGCATTATCGATCCTCACTTTCGCCTCGAAGCGCTTCCTGTTAAAGATCGATCCGTATTTCACGAAATCCTCGATCGTGCAGTAGTCCGGAAGCGAATAGCCGGTCTTTCTCTCGATGAGATCCTTTTTATTACTATCACGGATCACAAACACGAGAAGGATCGTGCCAAGCACCACCAGAAGAGCGGCAAGAATAATGATCGTTTTATTCTTCTTCATCATGTATCCTTTCCGAAAAGACGCTGCGCATTCTCTGTCGTGATCCTCGCCATCTCCTCGGGGGAGATCTCCTTGAGGCGCGCCATCTCTTCCACTACATACTTCACATATGCCGGTTCATTTCTATGTCCTCTGTGCGGGACCGGTGCCATATACGGCGAATCCGTCTCGACCAGAAGCCTGTCCAGCGGGCACATACGGATGACGTCCGGTGCTTTTCGCGCATTCTTAAACGTGATCGGTCCGTCAAAGCCGAGATAGAATCCCATGTCCAGAAGGATCTTCGCCGTCTCGACCGATCCGGAGAAACAGTGCAGCACACCCGGAGCTCTCCGAAGTACATTCTGCTCATAAAGCGACTTCAGGATGAAAAGTGTATCCTCACAGGCGTCTCTCTCATGGATCACTGCCGGCAGATCGTATCTGTAAGCAAGTCCCATCTGATAGATGAAAGCCATCGCCTCAAATGCCGGAGATGCGTCATCGTAGTGATAATCCATACCGATCTCTCCGACCGCCACGATCCCGAGTTCATCCTTATGCTTGAGCCACTGCTCGAGCTGCCACTTCGCTTCATCGTTAAAGTTCGTGGCATCCTCCGGATGCACGCCCACCATACAGGAGAGCTTCACTCCGGAGTTCTCTTTCGCTTTTCTGACCTCCAGGGAGATCGCGCTGTCTTCGATCGTCGAGCTTGCCAGCAGGATATGATTCACGCCGGCTGCTTTCGCGTTTTCCAGCACTTCGTCGATGTCGTCTTTATACTCTTCACGCCAGTTCAGATGAGCATGCGTGTCAAAGATCTCCATCGATCAGGACACCTCCGCTCCCGGCTCGACGCCTTCCGGTACAGACAGGAGAGCATAGTCGCCGTTCGGTTTTTCGGCACAGAGGATCATGCCGTAGGAATCAAATCCGCGGAGTTTTCTCGGTGCAAGGTTTGCGACCCATACGACCATCTTTCCGACCATTTCTTCCGGAGTATAGTACTGTGCGATACCGGAGAGCACCTGCATCTTCCGGTCACCGACATCCAGCTGCATTCGAAGGAGCTTATCCGCCTTCGGAACTTTCTCGCACTCGAGGACTTTTGCCGCACGAAGCTCAAGCTTGGCAAAATCGTCATAGACGATCTCGTCCTTATGCTCCAAGACCTTGCCCTGTGCCGCAGCAAGAGCAGCCTCGGAGATCTTTCCGAGTTCCTCCATCTCTTTCTCCATATCCAGTCTCGGGAAAAGCACTTCCCCTTTCTGAACAGTAACATCGGCAGCAAGTGCGCCCACCTTGTCGGAAGCGTCCCAGGCGCAGGCCTCCTCGGAGGCGCCGATCTGCTTCCAGATCTCCGGGCAGGTATTCGGCATTACCGGATTTAAGAGGATCGAGCACATACGGATCGTATCCAGAAGGTTATAAAGTACTGTCGCCAGACGGACCTTCTTACTCTCATCCTTGGCGAGCACCCACGGTGCATTCTCATCGATATACTTGTTGGCACGGGCGATGACCTTGAAGATCTCGGCAAGTGCTGCGGAGATATGCAGCGTCTCATAGTTCTCTTCCACAAAAGAACGCAGGCCCTTGACCATGTTGAGAAGCTCGTCATCGAGCGGATCTGTCTCACGCTCTGTCGGGAGAGTGCCGTCGAAGTACTTGATCGCCATGGCAACTGTTCTGGAAACGAGGTTTCCGAGGTCATTTGCCAGGTCAGTGTTGATACGCTGTACCATCTGCTCATTAGAGAACGGGCAGTCCGCACCAAAAGGCATCTCACGGAGGAGATGGTAACGGACGGCATCCACGCCGTATCTGTCCGCCAGGATAAACGGATCGATAACGTTACCTGTGGATTTACCCATCTTCGCACCGCCGAAGGTGATCCAGCCGTGGCCGTAGATATGCTTCGGCAGAGGGAGATCCAGCGCCATCAGGATCGCCGGCCAGATGAGAGAGTGGAAACGGACGATCTCTTTTGCCATGACATGAATGTCAGCAGGCCAGTATTTCTCGAAATCGTGATAGGTGTTATTCCCGTAGCCCAGAGCAGTGATATAGTTGCTCAATGCATCGACCCATACATAGACGACATGCTTCTCATCGAAAGATACCGGAATACCCCATGTAAAACTCGTTCTGGAGACACAGAGGTCTTCGAGGCCCGGCTTGATGAAGTTGTTGATCATCTCGTTTACGCGGGACTTCGGCTCGAGGAAATTTCTCTCCTCATCAAGAAGCAGTGCTTCGAGCTTATCGGAGAAAGCAGAGAGCTTGAAGAAATATGCCTCTTCTTCCGCATCTACGACTTCACGTCCGCAGTCCGGGCATTTTCCGTCCTTCAGCTGGCTCTCGGTCCAGAAAGACTCGCAAGGCGTGCAGTACTTTCCGACATACTTGCCCTTATAGATGTATCCCTTATCGTACAGAGCCTTGAAGATATTCTGGACAGACTCCACATGATACGGATCGGTGGTTCTGATAAAACGGTCATATGTGATATCAAGGCGTTCCCAGAGTTTTTTGAAGTTGGCAACGATTCCGTCCACGTACTCCTTCGGGGTCACGCCGATCTCCTGTGCCTTCTTCTCGATCTTCTGGCCATGCTCATCGGTACCGGTCAGAAACATGACATCAAAACCCTGCATTCGCTTATATCTGGAAACTACGTCGCATGCGAGCGTCGTGTAGCAGTGTCCCACGTGCGGGTTACCCGACGGATAATAGATCGGTGTTGTGATGTAATACTTCTGTTTTTCGGCCATATGATATGCGCCTCCTTCTATTTTGCAAATTGCATCTTGATATTATAACAAGAATAGATAGGGAAAATCAATGAATCTTCTATGAGGAAGCTAATCCTTTGTTTTCGTCCCCCCAAGCACTTGCACGGGGACGGTTTCAGGGGATTTCTTACTCCTTGTCCGAAGTCAGGCGGTCAGAAAAGATGATGCGGCCTCTTTCGCCGAAGTCGGCCTCCGTGAAATTCAGGTCATACATCAGTGCCGCTTCCTGTCCGGGTTTGAGCTCCACCAGCGTCCTTCCGGAACGGTCATAAAGCGCCGTCGGCGCTGTCTGATGCGGAAAGATGCTGTTACTGGTAAGCGTATAAGTGACATTCTCGACAGCTCTCGTTCTGACATGGCCGCGGATCAGATTATATCTGTCCGGGTCTTCCCTATCGGAAACATCGTAGAAAAGGATCACATTCAGATCCGTTCTTTCCTTGTAAAGCTCACGGAAATACTCGGGGAAACGCACTTCAAAGCAGATCCGGATCCCGACTCTGATGCCGTCCACGTCAAAAACACCCGGCTCCTCACCGGCAGAGAAGTTCTCCGCGTCCCAGCCCCAGAGCGCTCTTTTACTATACCGCTCCACCTGGCCGCTCGGTGTAAATACGAGCGCCGTGTTATAAAAGACATCTTCCACCGCGGGAGCATCGCCCATCAGAGGCGCATCCCAGAGCGCACATTCTTCTTTTACGATCGTGCCGACGAGCACATAGATATCGTGGCACCAGGCCGCCTCGGCGATCTTCGCGTGGGCCTTATCCACAGCATTAAAGTCGATCTTACGTACGGAGTCTATATCTCTCGGAGGATAGCCGGTCACCGCACATTCCGGGCATGCAAGAAGACGCACACCGCTCTTCGCCGCCTGCTCGATCGCGCGAAGTATATGTGCACAGTTTTTCTCAATATCACCGCTTACGGGAAATTGATAGGCTGCAATCTTCATGGCTATCTCCTTATCTTAAACCGACTGTAAATCCGCCGGCCGAAGCACTTTCACACCCCACCGGAACCATATTCCTGCATCCCCTCAGCGCAATATTATATCGCAAAACTGAACTCTTGAATACCTTTAACTTTTCAAGGAAAGTTTGTTTGCAGAAAGAAATGTGATACACTTTAAGAAGTATTGTTTTGGGAGTTACATTATGCCTGACATCAATTCTGCACCGGCAACACTAAAATGCAATATCTGCGGCGGAGAGATCCGGAAAGATTTTCTTACCGGAACTGCGGTCTGCGCACACTGCGGGAATAAGTGGTCGCTTTCGGACGTCCTTCCGGAGTATCTTAAATATGCTTCTGCGATCGAAAAGATCAAGAAAGCTCAAGTACTTCTTAACGGCAAGCCGGATGTCAGTAACGTCGCCCAGGCGAAGCTTCTCTTCCAGAATGCTTCTACCGAGTGTCTGCATACGGATGCCACTTCTTCCGAGCTTCTGGCCATCTGTAAGAGCGGGCAGAAAGAATGTGAGAACCTCCGCATCTATGCCACGGCTATGGGCTTTTATGACAGGAAGAGCTACCGCCAGGCGCTCGAGGAATTTAAGAAGATCCCCGGCGTGAAGGATTCCGCTTCCAGGATCGAAGAATGTAAGGTCCTTGCAGAGAAGGAAAAGAAGAAACTCATTCCATTAGCTGCCATCGTCGCGCTGATCATCCCGACGGTCCTCGGCATCCTGATGAAAGAGAAACTGGATATCCCGATTTATGTGATCATTCCCGCCTGTCTGGTCCTTGTTGCCGGTTTGACCTACGCCGTTTACAGAGGGGGTACACTGGCAACTGTGGTCATGGTACTTTCATTCATATGCGCCGTTCCATTACTGCTCTTTATGGTACTGGCATATGGTCTTCATATGGAGACAGGCCCCGCAGCAAGTATCGCTATCGGCGCTCCTATTGCCTTCATCGTCGCAGTGGGCTTGAAGACAAGCGCCGAAAAACCGAATTAGCATGAAATCTTCCGGTGTCATTAAGAAGAACCCGGTTTTCATATAACAGAGGATCTCTATGTTTTTTATCGTCTGTGCACTATCCGCCGAAGCAAAACCTCTGATCTCCGCGCTTTCTCTGCGCAGGGACAACCAGGTCTGCCCGTATGACACGTTTTTTGCGGCAGACAGTTCTTCCGTGCTGGTCATCTCCGGCATGGGCACGGTAGCTGCCGCATCCGCCACGACCTATCTCCTGACGCGTTTCGGCTTCCGCCCGGGAAAAGACATCCTTATCAACTTCGGCTCCTGTGCCGGCAAAGCGCCGGGGATCCATCTGGTCAATAAGATCCACGATGAGGTCACGGGACGCGATTTTTACCCGGACATGCTCTATGATCTTTCTTCCTGCGGTCTTCCGCTTTCTTCGGAAAAAGCACTTGTCACCGTCAGTAAAGTGGTCGTCTCTTTAGAGGATCCGGACCTTCTTTATGAGATGGAAGCATCCGCGGTCTTTCAGGCGGCTTCCCGTTTCGTCCCGCCGCACCGCATGATCTTCCTGAAGTATGTCTCCGATTCGGGAACAGATGATCCGAAGAAGATCACTTCCGCCCTTCTTACGAAATGGGCCGAGAAACATATCTCTACTGTCATTTCCGTACTCGATCATCTGAAAGATGTCACCGAAGACGACGGAGCCATCGATGAGGATTTTTTCATCGGGACGGCGCTGGATCTGCACCTAAGCGAGACCATGCGTCACGAACTGCATCAGCTCTTCGTATATGCAAAGACCGAAGGAATCGATATGGAGAAGCTTCTCTCCAAGCTGGAAGAAGAAGGCAGGATCCCTGTAAAATCGAAGCGCGAGGGAAAGGAGGTCTTGGATGTCATCCGGCAAAGACTTATTTAACTTTCCTTTCTCACATATCTATGTCGAAAAGAAAGTCACGGACCACCCCCTGACGAAGAGTATCCTTGCACGTTACGGGAAGTCAGCGGTCATTTCCATCGACCACTATAAGGACGTGTTCAACCGTCCCCGCCAGAGCTATGGGCTTCAGAAGACTTCTCCTTCCCTGATCCTTGCAAGAAACACAGGATCTTCCGTATTTAAGGGCGCGCCCGTCTGCCAGGACTTCGGATATGACTTCTTCTACTACACTTCCTGCACGAGGAACTGCATCTTCGACTGCGAATACTGTTTTCTCCGTGGCATGTACGGATCCGGTGATGTCGTCATCTTCGTTAATCTCGAGGACACTTTCGCAGAACTGGAAACGCTGCTTTCAGAGCATCCCGTCTATCTCTGTGTCTCTTATGACACAGACCTGATCGCTCTTGATATCCTGACCGGATACATCTCCCGCTGGGCCGAATTCACGAAAGCGCATAAAGATCTCACGATCGAGATCCGCACCAAGTCTTTCCGTAAAGACTTCTACGATAAGATCAGCCCATGTGACCGCATGATCTTCGCCTATACTATCTCCCCGCAGGAGATCATCGATACATACGAGAAGCGCACCGCTTCTCTTTCCGACCGGCTCTCTGCCGCTTCCTGTGCGATGAAAAAAGGCTTTCCCGTTCGTCTCTGCTTCGACCCCCTGATCTATGTCAGAAACTGGAAAGATATCTACACATCGATGTTTCACGAGACCGTTAAACATATAGATGTCCATCAATTAAAGGACATAAGTGTCGGTTCGTTCCGTATCTCCTCCGAGTACATAAGGAAGATCCGGAAGGACTTCCCTGGCTCTTCCATCTGCCAGTTCCCCTACGAGAACCACAGCGGCTACATGGAATACCCGGAAAAGATAAAAAACGAGATGGAAAAACACCTTGTAACACTGTTACAAACCTTGATATCTAAGGATAAGATCTTTCTTACTGACAGAAGCGGAAAAGACGAAGGAGGGATCAGAAAATGACAAAGACTGCGATCATCACCGGAGCTTCCTCCGGAATCGGAAAAGCCATCTGCGAGACACTTCTTACGATGGACTATGAAATCTACGGCATCGGAAGAGACTTCCGAGATTGCGGAAAACTTATCGGAAACAGTGCTTTTCACAAGGTGGAACTCGACCTTCTGGAAAGCAGAAAACTCGAAGAAACCGTCCGTGATATCACGAAGGGAAAAGCACTCGACCTTCTCATCAACTGCGCCGGTGTCGGCTTCTATGGTCTCCATGACGAGATCGCTTCCGGAGATCTCACCGAGATGGTACGAACAAATCTGGAGGTCCCGATCGTTCTTACGAATCTTCTTCTGAAGAAACTGAGAGAAAGCAAGGGCACGGTCATCAACATCGCCTCGGTCACCGCATCCCAGAGTAATCCGCACGGCGCTGCCTACGGCGCGACGAAGGCGGGACTTCTGAGCTTCTCGAGAAGTCTTTTTGACGAAGTGAGAAAGCACGGCGTGAAGGTCACCACGATCCTGCCGGACATGACCGATACCAACCTCTACAGAAACGCATCTTTCGAAGCCTCAAAAGACGAAAACGCACGGCTGCTTCCACAGGATGTGGCCGATGCCGTGCGCTATGTTCTTAAAGCGGATCCGCATATGGTCATCACGGAGTTTACCGTACGGCCGCAGCTTCACCGGATCGAAAAGAAAGACTGATCAAAGAAAGTCTGACCTGGCCGCTTCCTCATGTGTGCCCAGGGGGCACCACCATACGCAGTGTAGTCATCTTATTTGGTACGGATCGTAAGCACACTGTTCTTTCCGTTTAATTCGATCACGTTCTTCGCAGAAGGATCCGTAGGGATCTTGCAGTCGATCACATTATTCTTCCCTTCGCATCTAGTCGTAAAAACGAAGTCCGAAGGAACGATCAGTTCTGCCTCTCCATGGATCATATTCACGTCGATGCTTCCATCCGCATCTTCCAGCACGATATACAGCTTTCCTTCGCCGTCGATCTCCATCCTGTTAAAAGAAATCCCCTGAAGGTTCAGAACCGAATTCTCGATAAACAGTTCGATATGGTCTGCTTTCGGAGGGATGCCGATCAGTGCTTTTGCCACGCCATCGATATCGATCTCTGCCTGATTGCGGTTGCTCTCAAAAACCACCTGGGACGGTACGACGATCGTGTCATTGTCCGTGCCGTAGATCGTTACTTCATCTGCCTTCTTGATCTTGATATCATAATCCTTCATAAGTTTCTCCTCCATACTGTCTGCATGTGTTTTCTTCCGAAGTCTTCATCGGTTTTTCTGTTTCATGGTTTCATCTTAGCATGGGAAAAATCGGAAATCCTTAAACGATTATTAAATCCGAAAACAGAAACAGAGCCGCTACACAGCTTTAGCGGCTCTCTTCTTAACTCAGTGAAGTGTGATCTGCTGTTCACACAATATTCTTTATCCCCTCACAGATCCTTCTGGCGACGACCGGATTATTCATCGTATAGAGATGGATGCCAGGGATGTCACTGACCAGAAGGTCGATGATCTGGCTTAAGCAGTAAGACATTCCTGCGTCGAAGAGTGCCTCCTGATTATTCTCGTAGCGCCGGATGATCCGCTGGAACCTCTCCGGGAATGTGGCATTACACATGGAGATCATGCGCTGGATCTGCGCGGCATTAATCACCGGCATGACGCCCGGAAGGATCGGCACATCGATGTCTGCGATCTGGCATTCTTCATAGAACTGGAAGAACTTGTCATTATCGAAAAAGAGCTGGGAGATCAGCACTTCCGCACCGGCATTCACCTTCGACTTCAGTGCACGTATCTCGCTGACGCGTCCCGAAGATTCCGGATGGCACTCCGGATAGCAGGCACCTAAGAAGCAGAAATCATGCTCCGGTTTCAGATAGGAGATCAGATCAGAAGAATGCTTGAAGTCATCCTTTTCCGGGATGCGAGGATTACGGTCGCCTCGTAATGCCAGCACATTCTCGATCCCTTCAGCCGACAGCACGCGTGCGAACTCCTCCATCTCGGACCGGTTATAGTGAAGACAGGTAAGATGTACCACCGGCTCGATCTTATACTCATTCTTGATCTTCTTGGCCAGTTCGATCGTCCGGTTGCAGTTACTCGAACCGCCTGCACCAAAGGTCACACTGATAAAGTCCGGATGCAGCTCGGACAGTACCGACAGTGTCTCATCGATATTATCGAGTTCAGTATCTTTCTTCGGCGGAAAGATCTCGAAGGACAGACTCTTCTTTTTATTCTTATAGATCTCGGAAACCTTCACGGGATTACCTTCTCTCTTACTATCTTCGCAGCCTCTACAAGATTCAGAAGGCTTGCTTTCGTCTCTTCATTGCCACGTGTCTTCAGACCGCAGTCCGGGTTCACCCAGAGCTTGCTGTCGGATATCTTCTCACGCATCTTCGTAAGGGCCGCCACGATCTCATCGACCGACGGAACACGCGGACTGTGGATGTCATATACACCAGGACCGACTTCGGTCTTAAAGTGATTTTCCAGAAGCGCATCGAGGATCAGAAGATCCGAGCGCGATGCTTCAAATGTGATGACATCGGCATCCATGGCATCAATGGCCGGGATGATATCCGTGAACTCGCTGTAGCACATATGTGTGTGGATCTGCGTTTCCGGTTTTACTCCGCTATGCACGAGACGGAATGCCGGGATCGCCCAGTCGAGATACTCGGAGTACCAGTCGCTTCTTCGGAGCGGGAGTTTCTCACGGAGCGCTGCCTCATCGATCTGGATAATATCGATGCCGTTTGCCTCGAGATCGAGGACCTCATCTCTGATCGCCAGCGCGATCTGAAGTGTGCTCTCCTTGATGGAGATATCTTCTCTCGGGAAAGACCAGTTGAGGATCGTGACCGGACCTGTCAGCATACCTTTGACCGGTTTATTGGTGCAGGACTTGGCGAACTTCGACCAGAAGACTGTGATCGGATCTTTTCTGCTGACATCGCCCCAGATGATCGGCGGTTTTACGCATCTTGTTCCGTAGGACTGTACCCATGCCTGTCGGGTAAATACATATCCCGACAGGTGCTCGCCGAAGTACTCGACCATGTCGTTTCTTTCAAATTCACCATGTACGAGTACGTCGAGTCCGATCTCTTCCTGAAGCGCGATGCACTCACGGATCTTCTCCTGATTAAACGCGATATACTGTTCTTTCGAGATCTCGCCTTTTCGGAAAGCCTGACGGTTCTTCCTGACTTCCTGCGTCTGCGGGAACGATCCGATCGTCGTCGTCGGGAAGAGCGGCAGCCCGAGCTTTTCCTTCTGGATCTTCTCTCTTTCGAAGAAGTCCGGTTTTCTTTCATAGTCTCCTTCCGAAATCGCAGCGACTCTTGCCTTTACGGCATCATCGGAGCTGTCCTTTCTATGCTCGAAAAGCACCTGGTTTTCAGAAAGGATCTTCTTTCCTTCGTCTGATCCGGATGCGATCTTTTCGATTTCCGAAAGCTCGGCGAGTTTTTCTTCTGCAAAAGCGAAGTGCTTCGTATAGTCCTTCGGAAGATCCTCTTCACCGGCGAGGCTGTATGGTACATGCAGAAGCGAGCAGGAAGTGCTGAGCACCACATTATCTCCCACGATCTCTTTCAGAGAAGAAATCTTCTCCAGTGTTTTACCGTAGTTATTCTTCCAGATATTCTTACCATTGATCAGCCCTGCAAAGAGGAGTTTTTCTTTTGGGAAACCATTGGTCTTAAGAAGTTCCTCTGTCTTTCTTCCCTCCAGGAAATCCAGTCCGATACCGTCAAAATCCAGGTCGGTCACATCGGAATAAATATCGCGGATATCTCCGAAATAGGTCTGAAGGAGGACCTTCAGCGTACGCTTATCGGAAAGAAGCGCAGTATAGATCGCCTTGAAAAGAAGGATATCTTCCGAAGAAAGATCCTTTACCAGGTACGGCTCATCGAACTGTACCCAGGAAGCCCCGGTAGAAGCGAGTTTTCCGAGGATGTCAGCATATGCCGATACGACCGGAAGCGCGAAATCCTCTGCTGCCTTTTTTCCTGTATAGCGGGCCAGTTTCAAGAAGGTAAACGGACCGATGAGCGCCGTCTTCGTCTCGATGCCCAGTGCTTTTGCCTCGAGATATTCATCGACCGGCTTATTCCCGGAAAGAGAGATCTCTGTATCGTCATCGATCTCCGGCACGATGTAGTGGTAATTCGTATTGAACCACTTCTTCATGGCAAGTGCTTTTACATTGCCTTTATCGCCCTGGTATCCGCGCGCCATCGCAAAATATGTGTCGATCCCGGACAGGCCCAGCTCCCGGTATCTCTTCGGGATCACGTTTAGAAGGACTGCGGTGTCCAGTATATTGTCATAGAAAGAAAAATCATTCGAGGAAATGAAGGACACGTTCGCATCCTTCTGCGAGAGCCAGTTTCCCTTCCGGATCTCTCTTGCGACCGAGAGAAGCTCCGCCTCGGAGATCTCCTTTTTAAAGTATTTTTCAGATGCGAATTTCAGTTCGCGGTTCTTTCCGATTCTCGGAAAACCAATTACAGATGTTTTCATAGTCTTCTTCCTCCTTGTCTCGTTGTGTGAAGTATAAACCTAGCATCTTGCTAGGTAAAATATGAAAAACCAGTTCTTTTCCATAGATATAATCTATCTTTATGATATAATCGTTATCTGAAACTATACTTTATTCAGAGATGTTGAGGTGGGAAAAATGACGTTAAAACAGCTCCGTTATGTTACGGAAGTGGCGGAAACAGGGAATATCACGGAGGCGGCAAACCGTCTTTACATCGCACAGCCCAGCCTGACCGCATCGATCCAGGAACTGGAAAAAGAATTCGGGATCACGATCTTTCACCGCTCCCGGAAAGGCATCGAGGTCACCAGAGAAGGCGAGGAATTCCTGGGGTATGCCCGTCAGGTATTAGAGCAGGCAAATCTCATCGATGAAAGATATAGCGGCAAAAGCACCGGCAAACACCGCTTCTCTGTTTCTTCGCAGCATTATTCTTTCGTCGTGGAATCCTTCGTAGAGCTTCTTAAGAAGTATGGCGGAGATAAATATGAATTCCATATGCGCGAGACCGAGACTTATGACATTATCAGGGACGTCTCGGAGCTCCGAAGCGAGATCGGCATTCTCTATAAGAACGTATTTAATGAGACCGTCATCGAGAAGACACTTCGCGATAATGATCTGACCTTTACTTCACTATTTACCGCAAAGCCACACGTCTTTGTCGGCAGGAACTCTCCTCTTTCGAAGAAGAAAAAGCTCACTCTTGATGACTTAAAGCCATATCCGAGACTTTCCTATGAGCAGGGTTCGCATAACTCGTTCTACTTTTCCGAGGAGATCTTAAGTACCGTCGATGCTGATAAAGAGATCATCGTCCGCGACCGTGCCACCCTCTTTAACATGCTCATCGGTATGGACGGATACACCATATGTAGCGGCGTGATCAACGAAGAATTAAACGGGCCCGGCATCGTCGCCAGGCCCTTGAAAGTCGATGACTACATGGAGATCGGTTACATCCTTCCGAAGGCGATCACGCCATCTTCCCTCACGCAGGAATACATAAGGATACTGACGGAAACCTGCAGGAGTTCATAAAACAAAAAGGAGATTGTCATTACCATCTCCTTTTTCATGTTTGCCTGTTTATGCGGATCAGTTGCCGTTGGCAGAGCCGTTTGCTCCTGTTCCCCGCATCGCATCGAAGACTTCCTTATCCGCAAAGGATACCTTGACGGAACGGACAAAGTGATCGTTCGAATTGGTGCGCAGAAGAAGGTTGATGATCGTCTCGGTGACCGGAGCTGTCTCCATCTGGGAGAATGCTTTTCGGATCGTCCAGACAGCATCGAGTTCTTCCTGGGACATCAGGAGATCTTCTCTTCTGGTACCGGATTTGTTGATATCGATTGCCGGGAAGATACGCTTCTCGGAGAGCTTTCTATCGAGATAGACTTCCATGTTACCTGTTCCCTTGAATTCCTCGAAGATAACTTCGTCCATTCGGGAACCGGTCTC
>OCTX012287175.1_pt1 | contig 46071 bp, 39 predicted proteins | sample 1539691 | NCBI WGS metagenome assembly OCTX01 (sample SAMN02144231, study PRJEB22623) | gut metagenome | biome: sheep rumen | host: Ovis aries | place: New Zealand
TGCTGATATTGAAGTGAAATGCTTGCATTATGTTTCACAACAATTATGGCATTTATATTGGGGCAATTGAATCCACCCTAATATTAGGCGCTTACTCTACTGAAGATGTCTAAACCTCACATGGTGTTTTAGAAGAAAAGACCACCGTCTGACAAATCTGTTCTGTGTGCATAAATAATATATACATGCCGTTATATTTATACTTTCCATTGCAATTTCACAGGATGATGAGTACATACACGTTCATTTGGGGGAGGTAACTGCATATAGTCCCCATATAATATAGACAGCATCTGATCATATTTGCTATAGATATCAAACTTTTTTCCTTCAAACTCTATTTTTTCTGTCTGATCGGTCATATCTCCCGGAAATCTAAATCTGAAAGCATATGTTGCAGATAAACTTACTATTTTATAGTTTGAAAGGGATTTGTCATTCTTCGTCAGCCAATTTAGAATATAATTAATCCGTTTTCTCCTGATTGGCTTTGGAATCATTATTATTATTTTCCTTATGATTCTTTTCTTAAGTGGATCTATAGTACTTCTTGTATTGGCCCTTGAAAGTAAGATTAACTCTGTAGCTTTACGAAATACTTTTTGCTGATTACTCTTATCACCAACTTTATCAAGCGGAAATATATCCAGCCATATGCCATGATGACCTATACTTTCCACCTCTCCCTCACCTAGAAGAATTGTATTGTTTTTATGGACTTTTGCATGGCATGTGGCACAAGTATCATCATATTGTAAACAGCTAAGTGTATATCCATTAACGGGATGTTTTTTCCATAATGTACAAAAACGATTATATTCTTCGCGGGGCATTGCTATGTCGATATCATCATCCCAAGGTATGAAACCTTTGTGCCTTACGGCTCCTAATGCAGTCCCTGCATATAATGAGTATTGAATATGATATTTTGAACAGAACATATCAACCATGTTCAGAATATTCAATTCTGTTTTTTGAAGTTTTTTCAATTCATACGTCCGCATTATTATTACCTCTATATAAATGATAAATGATAATGACGTATTGTCTATTGAAGATTGTGCATATTTGTGGCATAATCTTATTTTTTTCATTAGCAAAAAGTAATTTGTAATACTATTCAAAAAGATTTTCAGATAGCGTAGTCACAACCCAGTTGTGAAATCATTGCGTTAACGACAAAATCATTCACAACATAGGTGTTCTACTCTTGTAAAATATCGATGGCTTTATTTTTTGCAAGATAGGTAAAAACGATCGAACTGTCTCCATCATAAATAGTTCCGTTAATAATCATGTTGTATTAACTTTTTCGCCATCTAAATTCTTTGTATCCTATTTCCTGCGCTTTGAGATCATCCACTAAATCCTCATTAATAATGTAATTAACCCCTTTATCTCTTAGATTAAAATAAAGCCCTGTAAACCGCGTATAAACCTCTACATAATTCTCCTTACTCATATTAGTAATATTCTTTTTTATTTCAATTGAATTGCCTCGTTCGCTCCGCAAATTGTAAGTATAAGCACAGCTATTTATTAAAATAAGTAACGCAAATATCACTCCACCGCATCTTAATAGTATTGTATGATCTTTATTTAGAATAACAAATAGGCCCATTAATACAAACATATAAACATAAGGACTGTACCTGGCCCACCAACTCTCTGAAATGCCAAATGTTAACCCCACACAAACCAAACAGTTTAGCATCAATAAATAAAAGCCTTGGTCCTTCTTTGCTGTAACTAATATGATGAGTAAAGCTATCATGGAAATAATTAACAGGCCACTAAACAATACACCAAAACCTGAAAGACGTGCATCACAAAGCCCTAGAATATCAAATTCGGAAGAATATACTGTGAACGGTATTTTTAATTTGACAGTTTTCCCATCAATAATACTAAAATTATCAAGTCGAGAAAACAGTGACAAAAAGAGATTTCTAAAATGATTAACCTCTGCAAATGGCGAATTCTCAGTCATTATATCAATCGAGCCTTCTCCCATTAAAGGATATAAAGGAAACCCATGTCTGATCGTATTTGTGACATACGTTGAAGAACCTGCCAACACAATCGTTACAATTGCAATAGCCAGATAATATACCCCAGATTTACAACACTCTTTTAGATAATCCCTTCCTCTATTCTTAAAACCTTGGGTGCATTCCCACACATAATACGCAATACAGAATAAGCCTCCATAGAACAATCCCGTGAATTTGATGTTGCCTAGCATAATCATGCTTGCGGCGATTAAACTTGCAGATGTTTTTGATGTAAAAACTTTTTCAGTATCAACACGCGCATATAACGCAAACACTAGTATAAATAGCATCGTATGCAAGTATCCATCTACATAAAATGTATCAACTTGTGCCATTGCTATAGGATTTAATGCTACTGCCAACGGAAATGCTAAACATATAATCTTATTTTTTCTTATTTTCTTTAGATAATATCTAATAAGAAAGAACGCACAAAACATTCCAAGCATAGTATACGCTTTTCCACATTCAATATCACCCGCCATTGAATATACGCTAGCCGCAAAAAACCAAGTTGCCTTGCCATACGTTTCAATCCATAAATTATCGGATGGATCAACTCCTATTATTCGTGTTGAAGCTTTCCCTGGCATTTCATAAATTGGATTCCATCCATTATTCAAAAGTCCAATGCCTAATTTATGGTAAGCATTTCCGTCATATGTAAAATCGAGTATTTGGCTTGCCATGTACAAAGCAAGTACAAATACACAAATTCCAAGTATAACCTCAATTATTATTCTCCAATTGATCTTCTCATCATAAAAGACGGCTAATGCCACTACGGCCAGAAAAAAGCTCAGTGGCAACACATATGGCTTTATTGTTGCACCTAACAAAAACAATATAGACACAACCAAAATATTGACAGCAAATAAATAAAGATATAACTGACTTACGTGGAAAAACAATCTTGTTAATGTTCCATCCAGAGGTTTTATTTGTTCTTCTCTATTATTCATCTTTTTATTCTCTTCCGTTAACACACCAATATCATACTTTATACAATAACAAGAAGATACAAGCTACATAGATAAATACCAGCACAATCAACATTCTATCATGGAATAAAACTTCGACGGGATCGGCATCTGAATCACTTTCAATATCATAACTGTATCTCATAAGAATTATAATTATTAATGGAACCGTCCAAATCATTCTTCCATCACTGGCGTCTTTAGTCCACAATGCATAAAACACATTTGCCAATGATACACAAACATACATGTTTTTGTCTAGAAAAGGAACATTATAATAGCATAATACATCTCGAGTTCCTTCTCCCTTGTGCCTTTTTAGTTCATTTCTTCTTTTACCCAACCCAAAATAAAAGGCAGCAGTAACAACTACCAAATATAGCCATTTTGAGATTTCGATATGTGTAAATGCGCCACCATAAAATACACGAATCACAAATCCAGATGCGAGAATTACAATATCAATAATAACTTTGTCTTTTAAGCCCATACTGTAAGCAATGTTTAATCCCCAGTACAGCATAAGATACGTTGTGCTTATTACTCCACCAAAAACAACTGAAAAGAAAAAGCCCAGAAACATAAGAATAATCAATATCGTAATTGCAGTTCTTTTACTGATACAGCCGCTTGCCAAGGGGCGCTTCCTCTTTGTTGGGTGTAGCCGATCCTTATCTAAATCTTGTAAATCATTGATTATATAAACAGACGAAGAAATGAAACAAAAACAGGCAAACGCAATTATTCCCATTGTTAGTTTTTCTAAGTCAAAGAACTGTCCACTAAAGAACAATGGAAATAGCACTAGCATGTTTTTTATATAATGATTAACTCGTATTAACTTTAAATAATCTTTAATATTTGGCTTGGACATTTGTAACTAATATGTTGCATTCACAACTGAATACCAAACTATTCCTTCCATTTATTTGAACCAAATCCCGCAGGTGCGGGATAGCCTTTCCTCAATCAACGATTGTTCTTAATCCGCCATTGCTTTGAGGTCTTTTTCTTTTACGATATTCTCATCCTATAAAGAAAGAATCCTTACGGATGGTGTCTTTGTTCGGCGGTGTCGCTTTCAAACCGTAAGGATTCCCTACTACGGTTATGAGTATATCGCTTTTTTTATTATTATATTTGTATGAGGCAGGCACTGATATCATGACCATTAAGGAGGCTCTGGGGCACAAGTCCCTCGCCAGCGTGGAAGTCTATCTGACTCTCGGCATAGGTAACGGAAGGAGCGTAAAGAGCTTTTATGATCTCTGATCCCGAATGCGGCTATAAATAGATTATTATTTTTGTGTTTTTCCAACTAAGAAATAAAGATATTTGTCTACCAAGTATACAAGCGGTATTTCAATGACTATAACCATCACCAATAATGCAAACCCATAATAAATTGAACCATCATAAATTTCCCGACCCACAGAAGCGATAAATGCATATATAATCAACTGATGCGTACCCATGATTGTTAGGGTATGCTGACCTACAGTTTCAGTCATTTTCGAGGAAAACCTTCTTGCCATTCCAAAAATCATACATGTTCCGCAGATTCCTGCAATCAAAAAAGTACAGGGGTTACCTAATGTAATACTATAAAAATCATTTCCAGCAAATTCTAGATTAATAATCGCACAGCAGACAGTAACCAAAAACGATCCTATAATAATGTACCACTCACCTGTCTTTTCAGATAATACTATCGATTTTCCCAGCAGTCCTATCATAATAAAGAGATAGGCCATGATACCACGCCCTATTACTGTAAAAAAAGGACTTTTAGGTATCACCATTAATATGACAATTGCAAAAACTATAGTTATAACTCCGAAACCTCTTTTATTGATTTTGGTATAAAGAAAAACCAGGAAATCTCCTAAAAGTAACGCTGGCAAAAACCAATCTGCTCCTACATTGCATTGTATTGTCAACATATTCCATAGACCGGTTATCAGAGATTGGCCCCAAAAAAAGCTTTTCCATATAGTGCCAATACATTCAAAAAAAAGATATGGAACTGCAATCGTCATTATCTTTTTTCTCAAGAAGACTCGATAGTATGTATTACTCCATCGATCAGCACTAATTAAAGTGCCATGTATAATGAAGAATGCTGCCATATGAAATGAATATATAAACTCCTGAATACAATTAAGAAGCAATATACTATAACTTCTATTAATCACTATTAACACATGACCTATTATCACCAACATTATTAAATATGCACGTGCAGTATCGACAGCTATGATTCGCTCATTTTTATCCATAATTATATCTTTCGACTTACTCATCCGACAGCAAATTCGTTTCATCAATCTCCGGCAGATTGTTGATTCTATGGCTTTTGTGCCTTCAGTTTCAAATCGGAAAGCATTTTAGTCGAAGGCCTTTGAAAGCTGATTGATAATTATATAGATTCTGCAGAACAGGTTAATTCTCTTTGGAATACCATCTTCCTAAAGCAAATAGCATAAACTTATTAACCCCCGTTATAATCACTATTTCAAGCAGTATTAAAACCGCAAGGTATATTACTCCAATAGCAATAGGGAAATATTGAAATCCCAGGCAATATTTAACCAAACGATTTATAGGAGAATGTGTCCCAAAAACAATCAGGCTATTTTTTCCAAAATAATCAAGTAGTTTTACATTTATATTTAGACTGATAACAAGAACAGAATAACTTCCTAACAAACAGGTGGCGAAAAAAACACTTGGACTACCATCTCGAAAATTTGACATATTTACTTTATTCAATTGTGATAGTATTACAGTAATTATCAACGGGATAATACATAAGAATAAATTCTTTTTGCTTTCAATCAAAGGCTGAATTAAATAACCAATACAGAGAAACATAAGTGCAAAAAGGATTGTTGAAGGACTGATAACATTATCATATTTTGGCATAATAAAACCGTTTAGAATTATTAGAATAACAACAATAATATATAAATATTCAGTTCTCTGTTTTATACTTCGATATATTAAAATAAAACTTATTTCACTTAAATATAGAACAACTAAAAACCATAACGGTACATTCGTTAACTCAAATGTAAGGATCTGATATATATATCCTTTTATATTAAGATATGGACCTTCTGTAATGACTGATAAAACTACACCATACACCTCAAAACAAAAATATGGTATCATAAGTGTTTTTGTTTTATGAACTATCATTTCCCCTATAGGACGCTTTATTGGAGATGAATAACGGAACAGCATCCCTGATATCAGAAAAAAGCCCGCCATATGAAAAGAATAAATAAAATCATGAACCGGTCCACTTTCATACACATGGCCTATCATAACCAGAAGAATCAAAATCCCTTTCGCTATATCTATATATTCAAGCCTACTTTTCATAAATTGTAACCTTACAGTGTGTGAAGCAATACATCATATGCCTTTCTTTTAATCAATTGGAAACCCAAGGGTTATATGTTCCAAATTCCAATATGTCTGCAATCCTTTTACAAGCGAATCCATCCCCATAGGGATTCACAGCATGTGCCATTTTGTTATATGCTTCTTCGTCTTCCAGCAATCTCTTAAAATGATAATAGATGGACTTTTCCTCTGTACCAACTAATTGTAATGTCCCTGCTGCCACGCCTTCCGGCCTTTCTGTTGTATTCCTCATCACAAGTACCGGTTTCCCGTACGAAGGGCACTCTTCCTGGATTCCGCCGGAATCTGTCAGACAGAGATAGCATCTCGCCTCAAAATTATGGCAATCAAACACGTCAATCGGCTCTATGATATGAATTCTTTCACAGCCACTAAGTTCCTCTTCTGCGATTTTTCTAACAAACGGATTCATATGCACAGGATAGATTGCTTTACAGTCCGGATGTTCGTCCAGAACCCTTCTTATTGCCCGGAACATCTGATGCATAGGCTCACCGAGATTCTCTCTTCTGTGGGCCGTAATAAGAATCATCTTGTCATCACCAACCCACTCCAGTTCAGGGTGGGTATAATTCTCCATTACGGTGTATCTCATCGCATCAATCACAGTATTCCCCGTAATATAGATGGTTTGCGGATCCTTTCCCTCTTTTATAAGATTCTCTGCTGCAAGTTTTGTCGGAGCAAAATTGTACTTTGATATGATACTGACAGCCTGTCGATTAAACTCTTCCGGATAAGGAGAATAAATATTATAAGTGCGGAGCCCCGCCTCAACATGTCCGACCGGAATCCGAAGATAAAAACAAGCTAACGATGTAACGAATGTAGTGGTAGTGTCCCCATGTACCAGTACAACATCTGGTTTTGTTTCCTCCAAAACCTCCTTAATTCTCCCCAGAATTCCTGTTGTGATATCGAACAATGTCTGTCCCGGTTTCATAATGGACAGATCATAGTCAGGGATAACATGAAAAGTATTCAAAACCTGATCCAGCATCTCTCGATGCTGACCCGTCACACATACCGTCACCTCCATACTACTTCTATTTTTTAACTCGTTTACCAAAGGACACATTTTTATTGCCTCTGGACGTGTTCCAAAGACAAGCATTACTCGTTTCATATCAGCACCTACTGTTCAATACTTTTTGAATCGTTCTTCTGACTCCCTTTTTCTTTATATTATAGTTTAATCTTCGAAGTATGGAGATAAGGTATGATGCATTCGGGTATAATGCCTCAAACCAATACCATCTCTGAACAACTGAGAACTCTGAATGTTCACGAAATAGGCGTTTCATCTGTTTTCTCATCCAAACCACGTATTTTCGATTTTCATGATATCTTTCTTTGTCTTCACAGATTCTATGAATCTGATACGCGCATTGTTGGATATATAGTTCGACTTCTTTTTGATAAGCCCTCTCATATCCATTCTCCTGATAATACTTAAGCTGTTGGCGAATCCCCAGAAAACAGCCTAAACTCTTCGACGACCAAAATGATTTTGTAATTCCAGCCGCATTATAATAATAAAAGTAAAGTGGTTCTTTGATCAGAGCAATACATTCCGCTTTAAAATATGTACGATAAACAACCAGATTATCTTCCCCGAATGATACCTTTTCCGGAAATCTTAAACTGACGAACAGTTTTTTTGAGAATAGTTTTCCCCAAACATAATTAGACCGGTCAGATTCATACACAATTACATCTTCTGCCTGAATTATTTCCGGCTGCCATGTTTCATATCTGTTTTCGACTGATAATGAATCATTTAATGATACATACTGGTGCCAGCACATACTGATATCTGCGTTATACCTATGCGCTGCTTCACAAAGACCCTCCAAATACTGTGGATGAATACAATCATCACTATCGATAAAAGCCAGATACCTGCAATCTATATGTGAGAATACCCAGTCCAGCCCTCGATTACGTGCCGCTGACGGGCCTTTGTTTTGCTGATGCAGTACATGAATCCGTACATCTGAATCTTGATAATGATCACAAATTGTCGGGCTTTTGTCTGTGGAACCGTCATCAACAAGTATTAAAGCATAATCAGAAAAGGTCTGCGCGAGAATACTGTCTATACACCTGGACAGATCTTTTTCCGCGTTATAAACAGGTATGATAATCGATATTTCAGGCATGTCTCATTATCTCCTGAATTCAACACTCACTTGAAGCTTTCACGTGGCAGATCCAGATCTGATTTTCCAGTCTTTCTAAAATCATGAATTCTCATATCGATATCTGCATATGCCAATTCGTCTGCTTCAATTGGGAAGCGTCGATTATCCATATCCTTATCTGGCCATTGATAATCGTAACTATCCTGATATCTCATTAGACAACGGACATATTGATCATCTATAAGAAAACGATAAGTATGGATAAATTGGTTATTAATCAGCGGTTGTATTGTATCTTTAGCATTAATCGGCATTACCTCCCCACACTTAAGGGTTAATATCCAACCGGGATCATAATACGCAGCCATCTTCCAAAGCGCATGGAAGCCATCTTCTTTGTTATTATCTAATTCACGCATCCGTATAATTTTATAATCTTTTCCAGCTAATTCTTTCTGAACGATCTTTTTAATGCTGGCTCCTGAATTATTCAGAATAATACAGGAAGATATAAATGAGGAAACTCTTTCCAGCGTTTGTTCAAGATACTGCTCGCATCCAGTCTCCACCAGCAGATGCAGCTGAATCCTGCCATTATTTAAATTATCATAAATCAGTCGTTTTTTATGGTTATGAAAAACTCGATTTTTTATAACACGATGCAGATACAGCTGTCCTCGTTTGAAAATTCTTTTTAATTCCGACTGACGTACTGCCTCTTTTGCCGAAGGCTGTTCGAATGTCTGACACATATCATACTTAAAGCCTTCTTCTTTAAACTCTTTTACTCTGGACAGATATTCCTCTCGATATATGTGATAAACCGGAAAGCAGGTATCAAAATACAGATCGATTCCCAGAGCACCTGCCCTGACACAAAAGTGCCTGTCTTCACCAAGTACAGCAAGGTTGGGAATCTCCTTGAATCTTACTCCCTTCAGCAGAGCACTCCGGGCAATCAGAGTACATGCCCCCAGACCGTCTACTTTATATATGCCCGGAACCCTCATCTTCGCAAAAAAGTTTCTCCTGATCTGACGAGCCTCTTCTAATGCAATGGCTTCTCCAAAAGGTGTTTTATCCTGTCTGGAAAGAGCTGGAATCCAGAAACATTGTGGTTCCAGTTCCCAGTTTGGTTTCCACTGGGTCCAGAAAACATTAGATATTATTTCAACATTTCGGGAATAAAGGTGCTGTATCGTACGCCGGTCAATCACGATATCAGAGTCCACAAAGAATAAAAAATCGAAATCATTCTCAATAGCATACTTAATTATACAGTCTTTGAAATAAGCCACCTTTGTTATAGTTGTTGCATCCCAGAGGTGTGTCACTTCATCACTTATATAATTGCAATAGTCCTCAGAATGAGTAAGATCTTCGCCTCTGACAATTTTCGCATTATGCGCCAATGAAAACTCTCTGAGCAATTCAGAAGACTCCTCTGCTACATTGTCATCCACAAAACAATACTCTGTTTCAAATCCCGAAGTATCTGCCTCATCCAATCCTGTCAGAAATTGATGTAAAATCTGTGGCTTTTGTCGTATCGGGCTTCCTATCAGCAGCTTCTTCATGTTTGTTTATCCCCATATATCTAACTGAATCAGACGGAAGTATCAATAATATCCATGATCAGGTCCGGGAATTGTATATGTCCCCAGTCTTTTTTTCTCCAGTTAATAACTGATTTCTCATCCGTTATCTCAAAAGTGATGAATGGCCATACAGCATCATAATCTTCGAACGCACCGAATTCATTCATAATATATAATACTGCGCATACTTTATATTGGCCCCTGGTCAAATAGTGTGTATCGAAGGACATGCTGAATACTCTGCTTTCCGATTCTTCCATATCCCCCAGAGATGCACATTGGGAAACACCTATCGAAGTATCATCGATATACCTGAGCTCAAATCGAAATCTTAAATCTCTAACATTCTTGTATGTATGGACAGTCAGATGAAAGCGAATCGATTCTCCTGCTTCAAACACTGGAATCTGTTTCCCGATTATGGTCACATGTGTCATCTTAGCAATAATATTAGTGGACAAGTGCCCCATTCTTTTGTCCGTCAGATCAAAATCAACACCTGACAGGTACGCTCCTCTGTCCAGATATACTCCAATTGCCTCTTCTACATCACCGTTAAACACGATCTTACCATGGTCTAACACGAGACATCTGGTGCAAAGCTGCCTGATTGTATTCATATTATGGCTTACATAAAGCACGGTCCTTCCTTCATTATTTGCTGCATTCCCCATCTTCCCCAGACATTTTTGCTGGAATTTCATGTCTCCTACAGCCAACACCTCATCCATGACAAGAATCTCACTATCCAGATGGGCCGCTACCGCAAAAGCCAGCTTGACATACATTCCACTGGAATATCGCTTGACGGGAGTATCAATGAATTTTTCCATCTCTGCGAATTCCACAATTTGGTCAAACTTACGATCAATCTCCGCCTTTTTCATTCCAAGAATAGCACCATTCATATATACATTTTCACGGCCTGTAAGTTCCGGATGGAAGCCTGTTCCAACTTCCAACATGCTAGCCACACGACCGTTATACGATATAATTCCCTTTGTAGGCGCTGTAACTCTCGAGAGCAATTTTAATAAAGTTGATTTCCCGGCCCCATTGTGCCCGATAATACCTAAAGCCTCCCCCTGCTTCACTTCAAATGAGATGTCCTCTAAGGCGAGGAATCTCTCATTAAAACCGCGACTTGAAGAACCTATCATCGAAGTGGGATCTTCTTTTCCCCTAATCCTCGCTCCCAGCCTCTGCAAATCGTCTCTTAATGTAGTTCCTCCAATCGCACCAAGTCTATATTCTTTTGATACATGCTCTACTTTAATAATAGTACCAGACATAATCTTTATACCGTATCCATGAATGTTTTTTCTACTCTGCTGAATATGATTACACCGATAAAAAGTACCAGGAATGTAATACTCCATCCCACAATATAATACTTCAGATTAAAACCTCCAACCCCTAGAAAGGCGTATCTCATCGTCATGATGACAGGGGTAACAGGATTACACATATAAAGTCCCATCCATTTTTCAGGAATGATGCTAATATCGTACGCAACAGGAGTCCCATACATCCATAATTGCACCCCAAAACCCACCAACATGGCCAAATCTCTGTATTTGGTCGTACAGGCTGAGATAATGATTCCGAAGCCCAAACCCAGCATAGCCAGCTGAAGAATCAGAAGAGGAAACAGTACAATATATGCATTAGGATGAACTCCCGATGGCACATAAAGATAGTAAATCCAAAATCCCAAAAAGAATACCAACTGAATGGCAAAGGAAATCAGTTGTGATAATACCGTCGAGATTGGCATAACCAATCTAGGAAAATAAACCTTTCCAAGTATATTAGCATTTGCAGAAAAAGTACTTGCAGTCGCAGAAAGACATCCGGCAAAATACTGCCATGTAATTGTGCCAGCCAGATAAAACAGAAAGGACGGAACTCCTGATGGCGCCAAACCAGCAATATTACCAAATACAATTGTAAATATAACAGTTGTCATAAATGGTTGGATAATTGCCCATGCAGGACCTAAAACAGTCTGTTTATAATATGCCGTAAAGTTTCTTTTTACGAACAATAATATCAGATCTCGATACTGATATATTTCTCGAAGATTAATATCAAACCAGCCACTTTGCGGCTTTATAACTGTTGTAAATTGTTCTTCCATTATACTATACTTTCCTTTTTACAATAGTGATTCTATCTTATGAACAATCTCTTCATTGGCCTTTTTAAAACTATACTTAGAGAGATTCGTTTTATATCGCTCTGAGATTTCCGGATTCTGCAGATGTTTGAGGATCGCATGATAGATTGAACTCACTGTAGCATCACACAAAGTACCTGTAACCCCATTCGTCAATTGCTCTTCCGCAGCTTCATAAGTAGCAATAATAGGACAGTTTAAAACTCTGGCTTCCAGAATTGACAGTGAATACCCTTCAGATCTGCTGGGCTGTATATATAAACTGGCTTCTTTCATATAGGGATATGGGTTACTTCTGGATCCAATCAGATGAAAGTGGTCCTGAAGCTGATAGTTATTGATTAGTTTAAGTAATTTCTCTTTTTCAGGGCCAACTCCCAACACATACCAATGCAGGCCCGGATATCCATTCTGGACCAATCGTGCACAGGCTTTAATTGCCATATCAAACCCTTTTTGATCTGCCAGCCTTCCACAGGATACTAAGCAAAGGCCTTCCGTCTGAAATGCCGGGTCTTCTATGGGCATACTGGCTTTTTCCATCACAGTGTCCACATCAACATAATTGTTGATAGCCATCATCTTAGATGCATATTTCGGACGTTTTGCCTTTAATTTTTCACACTGCTTTTCGGAAACCACTATTATCTTATCACTTTTACTGTAACCATAAGAATCATGATATGCTTTTTCGATATCTGCATTATGATAAAACATTAAAAACTTGTTTGCATGAATCGATCGAACTGCCAGCTCAGCAACCCGATCGCTATATATAACGGCCGTGTCGAACCGTTCTTCCTTTAAACAGTTTTTCAAATAGTATCCGTATAGTCTCATATCTAACGGACGCAGCAAAAACTGAAAAACTTTCCACAATTGGATTCGAAGTTTCGAATTCATCATAGGTTTCTCAATCAAATCATAGAAAACCCTAAATCCATACGACTTTGAAAAAGAAATTGTGTCCCTTCTATCAGCGATAAGCAGGCGGCATCTGTCTGTCAACCTCACTGCCATATCCTGATAATTCTCAGTAATCAAACAGGATATATCATACTTACTGTAATCGAGATGATTCAGCAAGTTTATCAATGCAGTTTCAATTCCGCCAATCCACAAAGCTTGTGTAATAAAAATAACTTTCTTTTTTCTGGTGTTTTTCAAATTCGCTCCAATCCGGCAGGCACATTAATTCATTTTTTCTTCGGCAGGCTTATAAGTAGGAACCATCTGTTCTACAAGTTCTCTAATCCGGCTGCTGTTGTTATAACTGGCCTTCGCCAGGTTCTCCAGCTGTTTCAGAAACAACTCTGTATCCAGATCAAGCGGCTGTGCTACATGAATCATTTCATTTGGCGTCTTTTCAAGCCCTTCCTCCGCCATAAGCTTCTCTTCAAAAAGCTTCTCACCCGGCCTTAAGCCTGTATATACGATTTTGATGTCTTCTTCCGGTCTTAAGCCTGAAAGCCTGATCAGATTTCTTGCCATAGTATCAATCTTGACCGGTTCTCCCATATCCAGGACAAAGATCTCTCCGCCTTTGGCATATGTGCCGGCCTGCAGAACCAATCCTACCGCTTCCGGAATCGTCATAAAATAGCGGATAATATCCGGATGTGTAATCGTAACAGGGCCGCCCCTCTCTATCTGCTTCTTAAATAGAGGGATGACGGATCCGTTACTGCCCAGCACATTGCCGAAACGGACAGCGACGAACTCTGTTTTAACCCTGTTCTCTTTACTGGAAAAATTATCTGAGACACTATAGGGAAAAATATCCTCTGTTAAATCTCCCTGTTCACGTTTATCGTTTTTATTTTCTTCCGGACAGGACTTTTCTTCTACATGGGCATGGACCAGAGGCAGAATTTCCTCCTTGCCCTCCCTGCAGACCTTATCCATGATCTGTATGACCATCTCGCAGAGTCTTTTGGAAGCACCCATGATATTGGTGGGATTTACAGCTTTATCCGTACTGATCAGTACAAATCGCTTCGTCCCGTATTTAATGGCTGCATAGGCAGTTTTATAGGTACCTATGACATTGTTCTTAATTGCTTCATTGGGACTGGTCTCCATCAGTGGCACATGCTTATGGGCCGCAGCATGGTAGACGATTTCCGGCCTGTAGATACGGAACAGCATATCCATTCTGCGGCTGTCACGTACAGATCCGATCACTGTCCTGATATCCAGATCCGGGAAAGACGCAGCCAGCTCCTGCTGAATATCATAGGCGTTATTTTCATATACATCAAAAATAATCAGCTGTTTAGGATTATGGCCGGCGATCTGTCTGCAAAGCTCGCTGCCAATGGAACCGCCTCCGCCGGTCACCAAAATTACCTTTCCAGTGATATAGCGAAATATTTCTTCCATATTGATTTTGACAGGTTCTCTTCCAAGCAGGTCTTCTACCGAAACATTGCGGAGGCTTCTGACGGTGATTTCGCCATTGACCAGCTGATAGATGCCGGGCAGATTCTTGAGTTCGCAGTTCGTCTCCTTACAAATCTCCAGAATGTCTCTGCGCTGTTTGGCAGTAGCACTGGGAATAGCCAGATAGATTTTGTTAATCTGGTATTCTTCCGCTGCAGAGACGATTTTATTACGACCTCCAATGACAGGAACACCATCTATGTATCTGCCCCATTTATTAGGGTTATCATCAATGATACATTTGACCTGATCCTGTGTTTCTCTGGCTTTTGTGATATCACGCAGAATCAGCTGGCCGGCCTCACCCGCTCCGATCAGCATGACATTAAAAGTCTTTTCACGGTTTGCCCGTTTGGACTTTTCCAGAAGGATAAACCGATAGGAAAACCTGATTCCCAATACCATAATGAACTGAAGAATCGGTCCTATAATGTAATAGGACATAGGCATCCTATGATAGAGTACCGTAATACCCACCGTATGGAATACAAGGCAGACAGCAGATGCCGTCATTGTACGGACCAGCTCATTATAACTGGCATACCGCCATATGGTCCTGTACATGCGAAGCTGCCAGAAAACAATCAGACAAAAGACAGCATAAATCGGAGCAAAGCGGCGCCAGGCAATCAGATGGTACTGCTCTATCATTGAATATTTCAAATCAAAGCGGATCCATAATGCCGCCAGATAGGAAAGAGACACCGCCGCTATATCATAGATAGCCAGACCAAGGGCAATCACATGCCAGTGCTCTAAACGTAATTTATTGGCCATAGGAAGAAAACCTCCATAAGAAATAGTACCTAAAGTTTTTGCCTTTTATCCGGGCTGATAACTTTTTATACTACGGCTTAAGTTATAACCGCCATTTCAAATGGTGGTTTGGAATAATGCCCTATTGGGCTCATAATACTGCCCGCCTGATTCATTTCTTCTTACTTTGTATTATACTGTTAAAAGAATAATTATTACGAATAATTTGCAACTACTGATGTGAGATTGATGACAGATTAGTATGTTTTTTATTTTTTTACCATTTTTTTAATAAGCTGTTTTTGCCTGTCAGAAAAATGATTTTTTGCAAAAAATACAATCCGCTGCTTTATTTTATAGTTATTACTGACATGGAAATCATTTCTTTGGCTAAGAATCTGATATACTGGTTCATTTTGTAAATCTCCATTCATATGCTGTCCCCAAATCCAATTATAATATTCCTGTCTATGGGAGTTATAATAATCAATGTCAAAAGACTCCCTAAAACTGTCTAATACATTAAGAGCGTCTAAAGCCAGTAATGTTCTGCGACATTTTTGACAATATCCGCAGTTGAATGGTTTATAAATACAGACATGCAGATATTTCTGCACATACGGGATTTTACTAATTGTTTCTAATTTTTCCAATCTGTTGAGTTCTCCACCATCACAGTATATCCTGAGATACTTGGAACTCAAATATTGCAAAAGAAAGAGTTCCGTTCTTTCTGAACTATTTTCATCATGATTTCCTTTTGTTCAGGAAACCTGATTTGTCCAATAATATCCTTTCTATATAGTCTTCCCCAGATATAGCTTCTGAAATGCCTGTTCTGCATAAACTCTGAAACTGGTACTTTTCTGCAGGTCGCGGGTCCCTCTGCTTTGGCCGGCCTCTCTTCGTTTTCCTCAACATTTTTAAAACCGCACATATGAATGTCCGTCTGCTGCTCCATTGCCTCCTGTATGAGCACTTCAAAATAATTCTCGACAATGCTGTCATCTGCATCCACGTATGAGATCCAGGTCCCTGAGGCCTCTTCGATTCCTCTGTTTCTTGTCGCTCCAATTCCTTTGTTTTCCTGATGTATAACTCTGATCCTTGGATCCCTTAATGCGTACTGATTAAGAATTTCGGAAGTCCGATCAGTACTTCCATCATCGATACATAGAATCTCCAGATTCTTATAAGTATTGGTAATAATGGAATCCAGGCAACCTGGAATCCATTTTTCCACATTATATGCGGGGACAATAACCGTTATACATGGAAATATATTCATACAGTGTCCTTTCCGGTTCAAACTATTTTATGCCTTTTTACCAGCCCTGAGTATATTTAAAAATCTTATTACTGCATAACCTTGCTCACCGATTTTAAAAGAAAAAAACTTTCAGATGGTCAAAATAAACCGTCCTGCCTATCTTCTCATGCTAATCCATTCTTTCCGCCCCCTGCTTCATGATCATCTGTCGGCATAAACGGAACAGTATCACGTATTCAAGACGGCAGATTGCAAAAAAAGGCGTCTGTTATAAACCGTACCATTAATGTTCCTTACAGACGCCTTTTCTATTATTCTATAATTTCAATATAATCTCCCGACACATATCCTTCCAATCCGTCCGCTGTCACAATATGATACCAGTCATTTTCACCGCCCAGAATCTCTACTTCTTCACCGGGCTTTACTGATCCAAGCTGGTCGTGCTCTGTACCGGGCCCGGAACGGACCCGAAGCGGTGAATTAGATGTGACCCGGCCCATCACTTTCTGCGGTTCGGGTTCGGGTTCAGGTTCTTCCACTGCAGCCTCTTCTGTAGCAGCTGCCACCGCAATAGTCGTCGCAGCCGCGGCTGTTTCTTCCTTTTGCAGCACATCCGGTAAACCGTATTCAAACCCAAATAATAAAAACAGATTCAGGACTGCCAGTCCGGCTAAAATACATTTGATAATCAGGATAATATCTTTTTTTGATAAGTTTCTGTTTCCGATCTTCATAGGTGGATCCTTTCCGTCACCTTTACAAATCACTGGTCATTTTCCATGTCTACCTGTGCGGACTGATTCTGTTCATCCGCATCCTCTTCATTCTCATCGCCTTCATAATAGCCTCCGTAACCATCACCATAATAATCGTTATAGTGACCGCCATAACTCCCGTATTTACCATAGCCATAATGGCCGTAACCATAGCCATATCCATATCCGTAGCTGGTTATGCCGGCCACTGCGTTATTCAGAATAGACCCCATCATATGAACACCAGTACCCGAAAACATTTCCATGCCTTCCTGCAGGATATCCATCTTTGCCTGGTCCTGACGCACAACAAAAACAGCTCCATCAACATATCTGGCAATCTGAGCCGCATCCGAGACGACTGCGCTGGGAGGGGTATCGATAATCACATAATCTGCCATGGTCCGCAGCTTTTTAAAAATATCCCTGGCTACAGGAGAGTTGATGACTTCCGCCGTATTGGAAGCAGTACCTTTTCCCGGAATGACCATGAACTTGGGATTGTCTTTGTATAACTGGATGACCTCTTCAATTTGTGCATTGCCTGTCAGTAAATCATAAATCTGCTTCCTGCCGGGCCTTATTCCAAGCGTCTGCGCTATAGACGGGTTTCTCATATCGCAGTCCATCAGAATCACGCTTCTTTCTTTATGGACCAGAGACATGGCAAGATTTACCGCAATTGTGCTCTTTCCTTCAGATGGAATTGCGCTGGAGACTAAAAATGTTTTTATATCGTTCTCTCTGGCGGATTTCTCCACTCTGGTCCTTATGGTCCTGAGGGATTCGATAAATATGGAAGGAATTCCCTTTGAGTCCATAACGACTCTGTCTGACTGGACCTGTCCTTTATTCCTGCGCTTGAATTTCGCAACCGGCACACTGCCCAAACACTCGATGCTGAACACCTTTCGCAGGTCATCCTCAGATCTGACTGTCATTCTGGTTACTGCATAGAAAAAGAGAAAAAGTAAACAGACAGCAACACCGACAAGGCTCCCTTTCCTGGCATCCTTTAAAAATGCGGGGGGATTTGTTGGAGCCTGGGGCAGACCGCTTTCATCCAGACGGTTCAAGCTAATATCGCCAAGTACATATTCACTGACCTGGGGATAATTCCTGATCACAGACTGCAGGATATCATACGCTTTCTGAGCATCATTGGAAACTACAGTCAGTGTTACGAGGTTCGTCTTATTGACTACAGTAGCCTCAATGGTACCCTCTACCGAAGCCGTCCCCAGATCTTCGGCAACCAGTTCATTCAATACATCACTGGTCAATAAGTAAGGGAACACCTTGCCAATCTGGGACGCGGCAGTCCGGTTATAATTGTTGGCATTATATTCATAAGCCTGAACCGTATTGACAGTAAAGGTCGTATAGGCAGAATAACTTGGAACATATGCCCGTCTTGCCCTAAAATAGAAGAGGCTTGCGCATACAGAAATAATGATCAGCATGAGCCACCAGAAGCGTATCAGCCCATTGAACATGTCGTCAATGACTGTAGTTATATCGACTTCCTGTTCCTCCTGCTCAATATGGTAGTCTTTTTTATTTGCCATAGTTCCCTCCGTAACCGTAGCCATATCCGTAGCCGCCGGAATTAAAGATGTGTAAAGTTCCCGTATGCACATCATTCAAAATGCATCCCAGGACCTTATTTTCACCACCGTTCAGGGCATCGATTGCGTCATTGATATCCTTGGCTTCGACCATATGCTGCCGGACAACTATTGCGGAACAGTCGACCATCTCTGACATCTCCTCCGCATCCGCTACCAGCTGCATGGGAGGCGTGTCAATAATGATATAGTCCATTATTTCATGGAAATAAGCCAGGATTTCCCGCATTCTGCCCGTCGAGAACATTTCCATGGACTGGGGCGCCGCATTCTTGTTCAACAGGCACTCCAGTTCTGTTCCGGGCATTTTTACCAGCAGGCTGTCAGCGTCCTTTACAGGCCCTGACTCCTTCAGATAATTGCTTAAGCTTTTAAATTCTACATCCTGCATATTCAGGACTTTGTACTGGGATGGTTTGCGGAAATCCGCATCGATCAGCAGTACTCTGCCGCCCTCCTGGGATAATCCCAGGGCCAGATTGGCAGCGATGGTCGATTTCCCTTCGTTCTCCATAATACTTGTAATCAGAATTGACCTGGCATGCCGGCTATGCATCCGGTTGAGGACCCGGCTGGAGAGTTTGTGCAAAGTTTCTATATAGAGAAAACTTGTTACCGGATCCGTGATCAGGATACTCTTTTTGGTCCTCCTGGCCCAGGATCGTAAGGAATGATATTTTTCTTCATGATGAACACTGGATAGCAGCTTTGTTTCCAGCTTCTGTTCTACGTCGTGGCTGCTGCGGATAGTGTCCCGCAATACGGACATAACTCCCAGGAACAGAATCAATCCGGAGGCTGTCAATAAAGCTGTCTGTATAACCTGTTTACGCGTACTGAGAGGGTTGAATACTGTATGTGGAATCTTAGGAGCCTCGAGTACAGTAAAACGCACATCTCCCAGCAGATCTCTGGATATTTCCGGATATCGTTTCAGAATCGCTTTTATTTCCAGAAAAGCTTTCTGAGGAGTACTGGCTGTGACCTCCAGAATCAGTAAATTGGAGCTTTCCAGATTTTCTGCATGAACGGTTCCGTCAAACCTCTGCAGCTGAAGCTCCTCCGCCACCATTCTCTGCAGGACACTGCTGTTGACAAGCTGTTCAAAACGTCCGGCTGCATCGGATGCCGAATTCAGATTTTTATACAAATTGTTATCAACACCTACATTCGTAATGACCAGTGTCGCACTGGTCTTATACTGAGGCACATATTTGTTATAAAGACGGACATGCATCAGCATGGCTGCGGCAGCACTCAGCAGAACAATGACCAGCCAGTTGCGTAATATATCTGTAATAACTGTATAATAATATACACTGCTGTGTGTCCTGGATTTGTTTCTCTTCTGTTCCATAGCATTCCCCTTACTGTCTGGCGTTTTCACGGACGATCACATACATTGTGACAGTTCCTGTATACCTGTCCTTCTCATACTCAGCAGCGTTGGTCATACTGTAACGGACCCGATATGTGCCGGGCGTATCAGTATCAACCTCATTATCTATCTCAATCTGCTCAATCCCGACAACTATTTCGTCCTCAGGGTTAATATCCTTGGTTCCGTAGTTTCCGTATCCGTCAACAATTTTGTATTTTTTATCACTGATTGTAACTGTTTCCGGATAGTCTGTGGGATCGAAGGAGTCTCCCCGGTTCAGGTAGACCAGGTAATGAGACATCTGGACCTGCGGACCATTATTGACAGAGGGGTCATACATATGAAGATATGCCTTGAAGGTAGATACATCCCCGGCGCTGTTGGAGACCTGAAACTGTACTTTATAATCGCCCGCGACACCTTCCTGAATGGTCTCAAGAGGAGTCATTTTGATAAAGTCTGTCACATCACCGTCCAGACAGTCATAGGCAAAAATATTTTTCATAAAAGAATTCGTCTCAAGAGGAAAAGACAAAGGAGCCTCAAGGGTAAATTCAGGCGAATAGTAATCACTGTATATGATTGTCCTGGAAGCATTGGATACATGCATGTTCTTATCGAAGGCTCCGTATTTGACCAGTCTCCTGCCGAATGAAAGGAAGGTTGACAGGTCTTCTACGACCAACGTATCTGTTACGTCACCATCTCTGCTGTCGGCCGCTGTCACCCCCTGCAGAAGTGCGTCCTCCTCATCATTAACCGAAACTGTAATCTCTTCCGAATCCATTTTGATTTCCGGAGCACTCTGATCAATCATCTGTCCTTTTGTATACTCAAAATGTCCGAATATTATCGCTGCTATAATAAATATCACTATGCTCAGCTGTGTCAGTCTGTTCATTTATTCTTCCTCTGCCTCACTATCTTTTTATCGTCCCAGCCTGTATCGAAGTTTTTTACTGTGTTCACTCATCCCTGCTGCCTCATAAGAATGTCAAAACGCTCTTACCTGTTCTCACTCCTGAAAACTGCCTTCTACAGAAACTGCAGCGTTTTCAGGGAATCGTTTCTATGTCAATTACTGTAATCTCAGGAGGATTATTGAATCTGGGAAGTCTTTTATGATTCGAGCTGAGTCCTCTTGTGATTATGATTGGCCGATCCTTATCCCCCAGAAAGAACTGCCCGTAGTCGAACCGCGGAAAGAAACCCTCCAGGCTACTATAAAGACCTCCTGCAAAGGGCAAAATGACCTGGCCTCCATGATTATGTCCACTCAGAATCAGGTCGGTCTCCCAGAAATCTGCCGTATTCCAGCAATAAAAGCTTTCCGGTCTATGGGCACACATTATACTGAAAGTTCTTTTATCTACCGACGCATTGAAAATATCTCTGTATGTAAGGATTTCTTCATTCGATTTGGCATCCTGCATCCCTGTCTCAAAACCATATTTATAAGTACCTCCAAGAATGATTTCATTTTCCTGAACCATTAACAAACAGACAGTATCATCTACAACGACTGCACCAGCTTCCGTCAATTCTTCTGTAAGCTCAGGGTGTCCGTTTTTCATATAGGCGATCTCATGGTTCCCCATGGAAAAAACAAGGGGAACTCCCGGGAGAGATGTACGAAGATTTCTGACCAGCTGCAGGCAGATTCCGGCATTTACCGAATCTCCATTCACCATATCCCCATCCATTATAACCAAATCCGGATGCTGTTCTTCAACCATTTCCACCAAATATTGATTATCCTGTCCAAATTCGTGGTCGTGCAAGTCCGCCAGCAGAACAATACGGAAGGGTATTATTATTTTATTGCTTTTGATATGGTAATGTGTCACCGACAGCATATTATAGGAAATCCAGATGCTGATTCCGCACGCGGCCACAGCCAGACACAATAATACAGCCAGTATCTTTAGTATCCTCTTTATGCTTTTTCCTTTCCTGCCTGTCATATCTTACCGTAATATATCTTAATACCCTCCTCTGCAAAGCCGGACAGTCCTCATTCTGCTGCCGGACTATCTTTTTCAAAGGTGGATCTGTCTGGCAGAATCATCTCGAAAGCATCCCTGAGCTTTTGAGAAAGCAGTTCAAAATTGACCTCGTCCTCAGGATCATTGAGGCAGATAAAATCGTGCTTCTGCCCTTCTATTGTATGGCAGAGGCCGCTGACAGAGTCCTCTGTGACGATGCCTACCTGATTGTCGATGACAGCGGGACAGAACTGGCCGGATGCGATCTGCCACCACAGGGCTGCCCACTGATTGATCTGGTCACATCCCCGGAACCGATTGCTGCAGCTGGCATCCAGTCTGTCCGCTTCCGCTTCCCAAAGTTCCCGGAATGTCCTCTTCCGGTAAGCCGCAGGAGCATGAAGATTCTTGAAGCCTGTAAAATAATCCGGATAGATCTGTTCCAAGATCCAGGTCCTGATATTATCTTTTTTCCTGTAAACAGATGACCTGTACTTGCCGCCGTATTGTCTGACTGCCTTCCTTTTGGGAAAATGCGCGTTGACAAGGGCCAGGTCATTGACCGCCGCATGGATCCAGGCGGCGGGATTCCCCCTGAACTCCATCGGTTTCTCGCTGCCGCATGTACAGGGCAGGCTTTCACGGAAGAACGCTTCCTGCTGCATGGGTCTGAGCAGGAACATATCATCGTTAAAATACACAAAATGTTCCGTCAGTCCCGGTATCCGATGGATATTCATCTCGATGGCGTGTGAATTAAATGTAGGCAGGTATTGGGCGGGAATAAATTCCCTGTGTTTCACAATATGGAGGCGGGGATTGTCCGTATTCAGGAAGGAAGGCAGATGCCCCCAGGTGACAAAGTGGATCCTGTTCACCCAAGGAGTATATTTTTCAACAGCCCGGAACCAATAGGGCAGCAGCCCCCAGTCCCTGTATCGATTGATCCGGCCGCTTTCTGTCCTGTCCGCATGCTCATAAAGAGATTTTTCCTCCTGCCAGGCAGGATCGTTTCCGTCTACCCAGAGGATCACAAAATCAATGTTCATGTTTATTCTGTTTCCTTACTCCAGTATTCATGCAGGCGCAGGCCTTACACTGTTGTCTGCCTCTGATGCGAACCCCCATGCCCTTGATCAGCACCGCCGCGCTATGACGGACTGCAGCATATCTTCTTTCCAGCCAGATCCGCAAGACTTTGTTGTTTTCAATCCTGCTGACCAGCATAGCCTCCCCGGGGGACATGATCCCGTTTCTTCTGATTCCGGCCTCCCGCAGGAGTCTGCACATTTTCCGGCATTGGTCTTTTATCCGGCTGTATCCTGTCACAGACAGCTTTTCTCTGGCCAGAATCAGAAACAGCTTTTGCATGACCCGGTCCTTTTGTTTGGAATAAGTCCTGTTCTCCGTTCCTCCGAAAACACTTCCCATCTCACCAAGCGCATCTGAAAGCGGCAGCAGGATCTCTCCAATATCCTGAATATTTCGAAGCCGTCTGCCGGAATTGTTCTTTTTTTCCTCCACCCGGTAGAGATAACCGGTTTCCTGCAGACAGTAAAGATTCCGGCAATGGGCCAGATAACGCAGGGTAAATTCAAGATCTTCATATACCGTCATAGAAGTATTCAGCAGAAGGCCTGCCTGACGAAGGATGTCTTTTCGAAAGACTTTATTCCACAAAGGGCTGAGAGCATTGCAGACAAAAAAGTCCTGAAGCCTGGCTGCGGATTCCTGAACTGTGATCATCCCCTCTGCCGGCAGCCGGCGTATTTCCTGTCGGGTACAAACTCCATGATCATAAAAGGCCGCGGTGTGTTCAAAAATCAACAGATCCGGCGGCTGCGGCTGCGAAAAGACAGCAGATGCCTGACTGATGATCTCCGGACTTACTCTGTCATCCGCATCTGCGAACATTAGCAGACTGCCCCGGGATTCCAGTATCCCCCGGTTTCTGGCTGCAGAAGCCCCCTGATTCCTCTGATGAATCACCCGGATCCGGCTGTCCCTGGCAGCTATTCTGTCACAAAGATCTGCGATGAACTTCTCCGAACCGTCGTCGATCAGAATGATCTCATCATCGGCCGATAATCCTTCCAACAGAGATTCCGTACATTCATTTACAGCCGGTGCATTGTAGACCGGAATAATAAAGCTGAATCTCATCCATATTCCTTTCCGGTCACTGTACTACATCCCACATGAACCTGAAGTTCAGATAGTTGTCCACCTCATATGAAATCTGGGCGCTCAAACTGGCCCTGTAGTAATACCAAATCAGGATGACAGTCAGCAGACCGATAAAGATTCGTTTTGATCCCCTTGAAAAGGCCACCAGAGCCGGTCTTCGGCTGTAATCGAGCCATTCATCACTGTTCCCTCGGGCGAACAGAAGCGGTATATACAGGACCGCACACTGCAGGTAATAATCGCAGAGCCTGGTGAAAACATTATCAAAATTTGAGAACATCTGGATAAATGCCGCCACAACAATCAGATTGAACAGTTTCTCGAATGACTCTTCCTGAAATCCTTTCATGATCAACCCCGCAAAGAGCATCAGCACGATAATCATGAAACGCCCTCCTATTCTGGACGAATGCTGTATGAACATCTGGTAATCATAGTAGGAGTCGCTGAAGAAACTGACAATCCGGCCCTGGTTCAGATAAACCAGGATCCCCGCAAAAGCATACGATATTACAGTAAGATTATTGATGCGGCTCCTGGCGATCCAATAAGCCGGCAGAAAAATAAAGGACGGCATATGGATAAATCCCGCTATCGCAGTAAACAGTAAAAAACCTTTCAGATCATCTTCCAGAATACATCCCACTGCAAACAGAAGAATGCCCATTGCAAGGGCCTGCTTGATAGCACTGAAGCCAAAAATATAAAATCCTATACTGTTCCATACCAGATAGCTCATCCAGGGAATCGGCGAATATCTGTAAACGAGAACGGCCACTCCGATCTCTATGATCAGGGCGATCAGAAAAAGAAAGACCTGGAAATCTCCCGTCAGTTCCGAAATCAGCTTGGAGAACATGAAGAAGAGGGTATTCCTGCCCCCGGCTATCACTGATTCACTCAGCCATGGATGGTTGACCATGTCATAGAAATTCCAGCCGTACTTTTGCAGATCACCTGTCAGATAGCAGTAGCGAAAGCCGCAAACAAACGTATGGACTGCAGCCATCAAAATAATATATGTTTTTCTTTTCCGCCCTTTTTGCGGGAGGATTGCCCCCCCTGCCAAGACGGCCAGTACTACATATTCATATACATTCATTGTTCTTCGTTCTTTTTCTCCTGTATCGCCTGGAGGAAAAATGCTTCATTCTCCCTGACTGCATAGTCCTTTTTCAGCTTCTCTCCCCGCCTTGCGGCCATGTCCTCATAGTGACTTCGCAGTTCCCTGGACATCACCATTCTGTGGATTCCCTTGTACAGGCTCTCCAAAGTGTCTTGTGTAAGAATACCATATTCAGAGTCGCCTATAATATCCCTCATGTCTCCGCAGTCGGTCGTGACCACTGCCTTCCCCAGAATCATGGCCTCCCGGATGACGGTACTGCTGCCTTCATAATGGGAGGAGCAGACCAGGACATCCGCCTGTTTCATATAGGGATAGGGATTGCCGATAAATCCCCTGAGATATACCTGACCTTCCAGCCCTTCTGCCCGGATCTGTTTTTCCAGCGCCGGTCTTTCCTCGCCCTCTCCCAGAATATCCAGTCTGAAAGCAATTCCCTCTTTGTCAAGCAGGGCGCAGCAGTGGATTAGCCTATCAAATCCCTTGACCGGAATAAGGCGGCCGACAGCTATGAGGCGGATCTCCTCCGATGATCCGCCGGCCCTGTTCTCTGCCGAAGGTTCCATGGCCCTGCGGATGATTTCTTCCTCATCGATCACATTGGGAATGATCGAAACCGGAAAATCTGTCCCGAACTGTTTGAAAAAGCCTTTCTCTGCCACGGAAGACACGCAGGCGATTCTGTCAAATTTCCTGTAGGCTTCCTTCTGCCGTCTGATACTTTTCTGATCCGAATGGTTCATGGACAAATCGCAGTGGACCCAGGCAAGCTTTATGGAATCAGGGTCGGGTGACTGGGAAACAAATTTGGTGGGGCCATATTCCAGATAGGCCACTTCCATGTCATAAGTATCTCTGACAAACAGGGAATGCGCAATCCCTGCTTTGGCAAGAATCCGGAAAAGGGTATGGAAAAAAGAACGTCCGGCTCTTGACCTGGACCGGTAGATTGATCGGTAATGGATTCCCTTTTTCAGATAGGGTCCCGGATCTGTATCCTCAAAAGTCAGGACTGTGATATCAAACCTGTCAGGATCCATATGATTGACCAGGGTCTGCAGGACCTTTTCGGCACCGCCGCCGGTCAGACTGTCAATGACAAACAGGACCTGGATTTTTTTATCCTGTTTTCTCTTTTTCTTCCGCTCTGCTGTAAATTTCATATATTTTGCCGACCATATCCTGTATATCGAAACCTGACTTCAGCATCCTCTTATTATAGGACTCGGGATCTTTCCTTTCGGAATCCAGGATTCCGGAGATCCACTTTTCGGCAGGATCCTGCAGAGAGGCCGTTCTGACCAGATCTGTCAGATGGACATCCCGGGGAACGGCGCTGGAAAGGAGGCAGGGCAGGCCGTTCGACTGGGTCTCAACAACAGATAAGGGCATTCCTTCAAAAACAGACGGCAGGACGAAAACATCCATGGCGCTCAGATAATCCTGTACATTCAGGACCATCCCTGTCAGGATGACCGCTTCCGTGATCCCCAGCTTTCTGATCCTGTCCTCCAGCATGGCCCTCTGATCGCCGTCGCCCACCAGCAGCAGGACTGCATCCGGCCGTCTCCTGAGGATTTCCGGCATCAACTCCACCAGAAAGATCTGGTTCTTTTCAGGAGCCATACGGCCTGCATGGCCTATGACAAAGCTGGCGTCCAGGCCGTACCGGTCCCTGATCTCCCTCCTTTTAACAGAATCAAAGCGGTACTTCCTGACATCCACTCCATTAAGGATCAGTTTTCCTTTTCTCCGGAAGGCCTTTTCGCCGTATAACCAGATCCCGGCTGCCCGGCCGCAGGCAACCAGGTCTGTCGCGTTGGATACGATCAGCTGCCGCATGAATCTCTCATACAGCCTCCTGGCCAGGGTCCTCTTCATGGAAGAAATGGTGTGGGCATGGGAGATCCTTACCGGCACGCCCATTTGCCGGGCCACCGTCAGGATCAGGCCGGAGTTGAACATTGTATGGCTGTGGACTACCTGATAGGAGCCCTGCCTCATCAGTTTCCTGAGGCCGCCTATGAAAGCTCCATACCCTGCGGAAGGCAGGGGCATGCGGATTACATTGTGACCGTGTTTTTTCAGGGGCGCCTCAAGTTCTCCGATTTCATCAAAGAATACCAGATAGTCAATATGGAAACGGGACGGATCGCAGTGCATGCCGATCTCATAAACCACCTTCTCGGCACCGCCTATACTCAATTTCCCGCAAATCATCAGAATATTTATCATGTCCTGTTCGATCAGCTCCCCTGAATGCCTCAATATTTCCGTTTCCAGAGTCTGTACATACAGTAGCCGGGCAGAATACAGACTGCTGTCAGTACCGGATACGCCGGATTGCTCTTTAAAATCTGTAAAGAATTCATACCGGCATAATGGCCGTAGCATACATAGAGGAGGCCGTTCTTTACCCGCTCCTTCATATTTTTCTTTTTATGCATTTTCAGCTGGGATGTATACATACCGCCTTTTGGATTCCTGACCCGCATTGACCTCCCGGAATCAGTGAGACCGCCTTCCAGGTAATGGCAGATATAGATCACTTTATTGATGTATACACTCTTATGGGTATAGGAAGCCCTGAACCACAAAGCGGTTTCCGCCAGGAAGCGTTCTCCTTCAAATACCGGAAAGACCAGCTTTTTGAAAAGAGAGGCCTTGATGGTTTCAGCAGAATCATAGCTGACGATCCGGGTCCTTACATAACTGCCGCCGTCTACCGGAATTCCCTCTTTTTTCGCGTAGCAATTCGGTTCTTCTGCAGATGCTCCCTTCTGATAGATCACCAGTCCGATCTGCGGATCTTTGCCGTATTTTTTCCATCCTGCCCGGACCGTTTCCACCGCGTCCGGAGTCAGTGTATCATCGCTGTCCAGGATTAGGACATAACGCCCTGATATATAGGGATGAGAGGCGTTCAGTGCCGTATGCTTGCCCCCATTCTCCTTGCGGATGAAGCAGATATCCATCCAGTCCCTCTGCTCCAGGATCTCCTTCATGACCTGTTCTGTAGGATCCGTACTGCCGTCATCGACCACGATCCACTGAAAATCCCGGTCTGTCTGCTGCTGCAGAGAATGAAAGCAGTCCTTTAACAGCTCTGCCCTGTTATAAGCCGGCGTAATAATTGTCAGGAACACTCCTCGATCCGTCATTTGCCCTCCTCTCCGGCCAGAGACAGATAAAAATCTGTCAGGTATTTCTGTGTGGCTCCTATATCATAACCGGCCCTGCGGATCTGTTCTGCGGTATTTTCCCTTCCCCGCTTCCGGGCCAGGGCCCGCAGGATGATTTCCGCCCACTGATCCGCCCCCCTTTGCAGGGAAACAAATCTGACCAGATCGGTGATTTTTACCTCTTCAGAGATTACATCCGCGCTGATAATACAGGGAAGACCTGCCGTCTGTGCTTCGATCAATACCAGCGGCAGTCCTTCAAAAAGAGAAGGCAATAGAAAAACATCCATCGCCTGCATCAACGCCCTGACATCATTCCGGGATCCCAAAAAGAGGACCCGGTCCTGCAGACTGTATTGATGAACCAGCTCCTCTATCGCGGGCCGTCCGTATCCGTCCCCGACCAGCATGAGAACGGCCCGGGGACAGCGTTCATGCACTTCTCTGAAAATATCTATTAAAAAGGCATGATTCTTCTGCTCTTCAAAACGGCCGACATGGCCAATGACCGGGGCGTCTCCCAGGCCAAGATCCTGCCGTACAGCCGCCCTGACTGCCGGATCATATGTAAATGCAGCGGTATCAATACCATTTTTTATGACTGTAAACGGCCTGTGATGACCATACTGCATATGGCCGGCATCAAGGGAACAGGCAAAACGGTATTCGGGAAACCAGCGCAGGCCGTACTGCCAGATATGTCTGGGAACCGTCCGCAGTCCCCGTTCATTATTATGACAGTGGACGATCGTATGCCGGCCCATGGATTTGGCGATGGACAGATAAATGGGTGCGGTCCCCCTGGCATGCCCGTGAATGATCCTGTATTCCCGGTGGCCTTCCAGAAATTCCTGCCACCATTTTATATAGCTGAAAGTATGGCGGATGCCGGCGGAAGGGCATCGGTAGATCCGGCCGCCCAGGGACCTGATTTCATCATCATAGGCTCCTTCCGCTCCCTCCTGCTCTACGAAGTCGAACTGCACCAGAGATCTGTCAATACCCCGGTAGACATTCATCAGGAAGGTCTCGGCACCGCCCCGGTCCATCCTTCTGATGACGTGTATAATCCTGACCGGTCCTGTATCTTTCATTGGATATCCTTTCGTTCCCATAAGCTGTCAAACAGGTCCAGCACTTCCTGCTTAACGTTCTCAAGGCAATAGGGCCGGACGGCCCTGCGGTTACGGGATCCCATCCGGCGTCTCAGCTCCGGATCCTCCTTCAGCCTGCGGATGGCTTCCGCGTATCCCTGCACATCATCGGCTTTCACCAGAAAACCGGTTTTGCCATTTTCCATATAGTCCCTGGAGTCTCTCCTGTCGGACTGGATCAGGGGCAGACCGCAGTACATGGCCTCCATGGCGGACAGTGACAGGCCCTCCCTGCGGGAAGGCAGACAGAATACATCCGCCTGTCTGTAAATATCAACAATATCTGTCCGATAGCCCAGGAAATGTATCCTGTCCTCCAGACCCAGACCCGCTGCCAGATCCTTTAATTTCTCCTGCAGATCTCCTTTTCCGCAGATACAATAATGGATCTGCGAATCATTGATAAAGCCTATCGCTCTGATAACTGCCTGATGATTTTTGTTCTCGTTCAATTCGCCGACAGACAATACCATAAAACTGTCTTCCGGCATCCCTGCTTCCAGGCGTATATCCACTGGCACAGGGCTTTCTGTCAGTCTGGCTGTATTGACACCGATCCCGTGTAGATATCGGACCTGCCGGGCATGCATCCTCTGCGCTCTTTTCCGGTCCTCTTTATTCATTGTCACTATGACATCCGCAAAAAAGGACATGACCGTCTCTATAGGGTAGAAAGACATCCAGTAATGGAAGGGAGCTCCCTTAAAAAAATGAAAGCCATGGACCATATAGACCACGATCGTTCCATTCCTGCGGGCTTTGGCCGCTGCCAGTCTGGTCATAACCCCCATGACCGGCTCATTGGTCCAGATTATATCATAGGAAGCCCCATTCAGTATCTGACACATATCTTTCAGCCCCAGCAGGTTTTCCGGATCTGCCGGATTCCTGTGGAGCCGTACCTGGTGAATACAGGCAGCTGTTCCCTGCAGGGCCTCGCGGACTTCTTTCATGCGGCCGCCCACCTCCGAGCAGGCAATCCCGACAGAATACCCATGCTCTGCCAGATTTTTGATATGAGGCAGCAGGAACTGGACCATCATCAGATCTGTTGATGTAACAAGGATTCTTTTCTTACGCATAGGCTTTCTTCCGACGTCTTTCCGGTCTCAGCATTCCTGTAAGGCATCTATGATCCTGGAGGAAATTGTATCAGCAGATAATCCGTACTGCTCCCGCAGGTAGTTCTGGTCACCGACTTTGGCCGCAAACTCGTCATGGATGCCGATCCGGATCTGGTAAGCCTTCTTACGGCGCATACCGGCCAGGACTTCCGCAACAGCCCCTCCAAAGCCGCCGAGGATATTGTGTTCCTCACAGGTCACGATCAAATCATACCGGCAGGCACATTCCTCAATGATTTCCCGGTCCAGGGGCTTAATTGTGGGGAAGGTATAGACAGCCGGTTCGATCCCTCTGGCCCTCAGAAGGTCCACCGCTTTCCTGACCTCAGTAAAGATCGGTCCCGTAGAGAAAATAACAGCCTTCTGCCCGTCTCTGACCTTGATGGCCCTGCCAAGCTCATAGCCGGCAAGACTCTCATGGATACGGGGATCGCCCCCTCTTCCCAGCCGCAGATAACAGGTCCCGGGATATTCCGCGATGGCTCTGGTCACCGCTTCCGCTTCGGCCGGATCTGCGGGCGCGCAGACCGCCACATCGGGAAGGGCGCGCAGAATCGCGATGTCTTCTGTCGCCTGATGACTGATGCCAAGGGAGCCATAGGTAAAACCACCGCCTACACATACGATCTTGACATTGGCATGCTGATAGGCGCAGTCATTCCGGATCTGCTCCAGGCACCGGATCGTGGAAAAGTTACCGATAGAATATGTAAAGACAATTTTGCCTGCCATGGCCATACCTGCGGCTGCTGCGGCCATATTCTGTTCCGCGATGCCGGCATTGGTAAACTGGTCCGGCAGCTGCTCCCAGAAGGGACGCAGGACGCCGAAGCCCAGATCTCCGGTCATTAATTCAATATTTCTGTTCTCTTTTGCCATGGAAAGGAGTGTCCTGACAAATGTATCTCTCATTCTGCTCTGTCTCCGCTCTGTGCAGTCTTCGGCCAATGACTGTCTGCTTTATTTTTCCTGTCTGCCGATCTCATAGAAAGTAGGATGATACGTGTCCGACAGGGTATGATCTTTAAATATATCCGCGTCTTCCCCAGGAAGTGCAGGGTTTTCAATACCGCCGGGCGTGTAGGGATCTTCTATGCCCTGGGGTTTCCGGCTGTAAAGTTCATTCACGGCCCCGTCATATTCCCAGCCATCATGGGGGAAGCGATAATGCCAGAGAATGTCATTCTCCATAAAGGAAACGCCTTTCCCCTTCGTGGTATTGGCTATAATCACCGTCGGTCCGGCTGTCCATTCCGCGGCCTGTCTGAATGCCCGGCTGAGCTGGTCATGATCATTGCCGTCAATCTCCACAGCGTTCCATCCAAAGGCTTTCCATTTGGCAGCAAAGTCCTCCAGCTTCAATGTTCTCTCACAGGTATCCAGGCTCTGCATATGATTGTGGTCCACGACAGCTGTTAAGTTGGAAAGGCCAAAATGATTGGCGAACAGAGCAGCTTCCCAGACGGATCCCTCATCACATTCGCCATCTCCCAGAACTGTATAGACCCGATAGGACTTATGGTCCTTTCTTGCCGCCAGAGCCATGCCTGCGGCAGCGGAAAGGCCATGTCCCAGAGAGCCCGTGGAAAAATCCACGCCCGGGACCTCATGAGATACATGTCCGCACAGCCTGCTGCCGTTGGCATAATGTGTGAGGAGCTCCTTTACTTCAATAAAGCCCCGCTCTGCCAGGGCGGCATAGACTGCGGCTCCGGCATGGCCCTTGCTGAGAATGAATCTGTCCCTGTCTTCCCAGTCAGGATGCAGGGGATCCACATGCAGCACTTCTGTATATAAGACCGCCAGTATGTCCGCAACGGACATCACGGACCCGATATGGCTGCCATGGGATCTATGGGTCATTTCAATACCATGACGCCTGATCAGCCAGGCCAACTGTTCACTTGCAACAGACATATTGTATCTCTCTTTCTTTATTGCCCATCCCAATCTACCTGTACTGCCGGCCTGACCCCCATCATCAGATCAATAAAAGGATGATGCAGGACCCGTGCTCTGTCATACAGGAGAATGAACAGGACCGGTAAGGTAAGCCCTGCAGCAAACATCAGTATTGATGTAAGCAGCCAGCCGAACTGCAGCCGGCCGCATAGGAGCATCAGGGGATACTGGAAGGGCCATGCGAAAATATACAGACTTAAAGTATGACGGCTGATCCATACAGCCCATGACCGGGTCCCGATCAGCTGCCCTGTTCCGGCACAGACCCAGATCATTAGCAGCGCTGTCGCCAGAGCCAGCAATTTGAAAATAAAACCATCCCGGGACATTTCTTCCGGTGCCAATATATAAACAGCCGCCGGTATCAGGGCTGCCGCGGTTCCGCCGGCAATCTGCAGGAAACGCCCCCTGTTTATATATCGGAGTTCTCCCTTATGCCTGATCCGGCTGTTAACTGCGCCGCCGACAGCAAAATAAACGGCTGCCCGGCACAAGTCCCCTATGCCCAGCCAGGCGGCTGAGACCGGGCAAAAATACAGAATCAGCGCAGCAAGCAGCAGGATTTTCCACATTGACTGTTCCCGGGCTGCCGATGTCCTCGTGCAGATCCATCCAAACAGGGCATATAATTCCAGAAGAACCGGCAGGAACCAGAAATGGCCCCAGACATTCGCCCTGGGAACCAGGAAGCCTTTCAAAATATACTGCAATGTCAGCCCCCCCAGTCCATGATGATCCGCATAGTATTTGGGAATAACAGCCATAAGTGTCAGGACCGTATAGGGGGTCAGGAGGCGCAGTGCTTTCCTGAAGATCCAGTTTCCATAACCCTTCCTGTCCAGCGCATCCGAATTCCCGAAAAGAAATCCTGCAATACAAAAGAACAAAGGCATATGGAACATATAAATGAAAAGGAGCATTCTTTCAAGCGGTGTCCTGTAGAAGGAGCTCCAGTCACTGGAATGGGAATGCCCCAGTATGACCAGGATCGTGCCCATCGCATACATTCCATCTATACAGTGCCATCTGCGGTTCTTCATCTTGATTCCTCATCCAGCCGGAGGATCTCCTCCTGCGTCAGATGCCAGTCGATCCCTTCCGCATTGGATTCGATCTGAGACGGCCTTTTGGCGCCGCACAGGACCACAGAATCGGGAATATAGTCCAGGATAAAGCGAATCGCTATGGCCGGGACAGGTTTATTGCGGGCTGCGGCAATTTCCTTCATGACCTCTACAATCTGCAGATTCCTGACAAGTTTTTCTCCATGGAAGTTGACATAAACATCCCTGGACCTGCGGTCATCGCTGCCAAAGACCGCATTTTCGATGGTATATTTACCCGTCAGGATTCCCTGTCCCAGACTGCCCCAGGTCATGGGCGTCATCTGCAGGGCCTCCTGAAGCAGGAACATGTCCTCTTCGTTTTTTCTGCAGGCCAGACTGTACTCATCCTGGAAACTGACGAATTGGCCCGCATAAGGGGACAGCTCCTCCAGGTCGTCCCTGTGAATATTGGAGATTCCGAACCAGCGGATCTTACCTTCCCGGCGGAGGTCCTGCAGTGTGCCGACAACATCTTCTATCGGCGTTCTTTTGTCTCTGTAATGGATCTGGTACAGATCCAGATAGTCTGTATTTAAGCGCTGCAGGCTCTGCTCGAGAGCCGTCCGGATCCAGTCCGGGCTGTTGTCATAGACTGTCCCGTTCCCGCCGACCCTGACACCAAATTTAGACGCAATGACTACGTCCCTGCGTCTGTTCCCCAGTGCCTTGCCCAGAGTCCTCTCGGAACTGCCAAGGCCATATGTGTCAGCTGTATCAAAAAAGTTAATGCCCCTGTCCAGCGCACTGTCCACTGCGGCAGCCAGCTCGGATTCATTTACCGTTCCCCAGCCGTATCCACCCATGGGACAGCCTCCCATGCACAGGCGGGAAACTTCAAGGTCAGAATTTTTCAGTGTAATATATTCCATCTGTCTGTGTCTGTTAAATATCCTTCCCTATGGCAGGCTGCTTCTGCTCATCACCAGAATACCGTCTCTTCATCTTCTTCCACCGTAATTTACAGTAAAAGTGAATAGAAAAAGAACCTCATCCTTAGTAAAAATTAAGATGTCTAAGCTAAACCATTACCAAAGAAAGGAAATCCTTCTATGGTAATTTTTTAGCACCATTTCACTTGAAAGCAATAAGCAAATTGAATAGTAGTGTTGTCGGGCAGCAAAATAAGCGTTTCATAGGTGTGTCCCGAATATAATGAATATCTCAGGAATAGTGTGAGATCTGTTATGATCCTATCTGATAATGTGATATTTCCGGAGCAGCTCTATCCTCTCATTTCCCATATGTATGCTCTCCATCATACTGCCGCTCCTGTGTGCCTCCGAGGCGTATCCGACAGCCCTCTGTATCCAGGCGACAGGCAACAGGAATGGCTTCTTTTTCAGATAAGAATAACGAGTCTGCATATAGGACAAAGGAGCAAACGCCGCTCTTAGTACTCCCTTAGCCGAAGCAGATCCCTTCCCGTTATTGGCCATTGCCTGCAGCGTCATATTGCTGGAATGCAGACGCGTCATAGTTGAGGCTCCATAAAGACCTCCATCAAGGATATCCTTCAGGAGAGGTTTTTCATCAACCCCATCAATGTCCCAACCACTCAGATATTCCTGTATACTGTTTTCTTTTACAAGATAAAGGCTTCCGATTCTGTATATGGCTCTGGTAAAATCAAAGGCTCGCACTTCCGTCAGTTGCTTTCGCACAGTCATCCAGTCTATGCGGTCTCTATATATCTCTGAAAAGAGCATGATATCACACACCTGCCGGATTCCAAAACCACTATATAAAAAATGTTTAAATGCGTGCAGGACCAGGTATAAAAGATGATCTGTATGTCCTAATGTACGAAAAGTCATGCCGTATATAATCTGGCAGACACTACGTCCCATGGCTCCTTCGAAGCAGTTATTCAAATTGCTGTAGGCAGCAGAATCCCTTGAAAATAAATTCTTGTGAACCTCAATATACAGATGTGTCTCTTTATTTTCATAGGAGACCTCATCCGGCTTCTCCACATCCTCCTCCGGTCTGACCGGTGTCAGGCCATAAGCCAGCAGAGCCTCATGATATGCCATAATATCATCTGGATCAATCAAAATATCCTCATCCACGGATGGTCTGTGCTCCGGCTGCGGATATATATCGCGACAGATAATCCCCTTCATAACGATAGGGTAGAGCCCCTTTTCTGCCAGATAATCATAGAGCAGCATAAAATCTGCTGTTTTCTGAGCCTGTAGCGTAATTTCGGAACGGGCACGTTCTTTTTTCTGCTCCAGATAAGATGCCTGCTCTTTTGTAACAGATCCATATTTTTCCTGTTCTGCAAGTCCATCTATGATCAGAGGCAGCACTTTCTGCCTTCTTGCCTGTATGAATATCTGCTTAAGAACAGTTATACCCGGCAACAGGCTGGAGCAATAATCTTTTTTTCCATTCAGGATGTATGATAGTAATTCAAGGAACTCAATTTGGCTGTTGGCTTCTATATTATTAGGTCCAATGGGATGTTCTGTATTATTCACCTGCTATTTCCTGATCTTCCGGTATAACGATAATTAAATCTCCTCCGTCTTCTACCATGGTCGTTTCCGTCGTTTCTTCACTTCCCTCAGAAGTCTCTTGTGTATCCTGCACTGGTTCCTCTGGCTCATCCTCAGAAATTCCATCAGAAACATATTCTTCCTTCTGATCACTGGTTTCAGCCTGTTCAATTGTACTCGCTGCAGAAGAATCCTGCCCATCCTGCCCATTTTTATCCTTTTTCAGGCCTGACACTATTAGCACAATAATAATAAGTAACACAGCAGCCAACAAGCTGTATATAATCTTTTTCTTGTCCATATATCAGTCCTCCCTCTCATCCTTCATAATCTGCTCTTCAGGTTCTCTTATAATATATCCTTTTTCATAAAGCTTTTCGAGCAACAGATGTATATCTCTCCTGAATAGATCCTGGTCTTCTATATCATATTCCAAAAGAAGGGCCTCTATCAGCCGATCCTCAGTTGTACCTTTCTCTAAAAGGATCCAGCAAGATGCAGCCGTTTCATTAATCTGCGTCAGATACGGAACCTGACCTGTCAGTGCTTTTGCGGCCACCAGCAAATATTCATTCTGTATTTTGGTCAGGACAATTCCTTTACGGCTCTTATAGTTCACTTCTTTCATTCCCATTTCCAGCCATCCATCCTTCAAATGCAGTTTTGGCAAGCTCAACAGATGTAGTGTCTCCCGTATTAACTAGTTTCCAGACCGGATAGCGCTGTACCATGGCTTCCGTAATCCTGCTCATTTTCAAAATCTTGTCTTCATCTTCCGGTCGTCCCCAGAAAGCTGAAAACAATATAGGGATTGATTCTGAGGAACGAAGGAATGAAATCCTGTTCTCATTTCCCTGTTCTAAATAAACAATTCCCCCGAGCGGAGCAGTCCTGAAACTCCCATATCTCTCTTTTCCTCTCCAGGGTGAAGGACAGACAAGAATTGTACCGTCTTTTTGCAGTGAAAGAACAGGTTTATCGCCATTCAGTATTTCCACTTCTTTGCCATATTTTTTTTTCCAGTTCCTATACTGCGTAGACTTGCCGGTCCCGCTGGGAGCCGTGAACAGCCAGGCCTTTCCCTTCCAAATAAAAGCAGCCGCATGAAAGATGCAGCAGTCATATGCAAGAAGGGCTCCTGCCGTCTCTTGCAAAAGGCACCAGAATTCTGCCTGTCCTAAGTTTCTAAATTCGTCATTCTCAGGAAAAATAAGTTCCACCTCTTCTCTTGAAGCCTTTATTTCCCGAACTTGCTCCCTATGAGGAGCTTTAAATTTTGAAAAATATCCAACTGTAGAAGAGAAGTGAAAAGTATAAAGGAATATCTGGCCTCCAATTTCCACATACTGCTGAAAGCTGTCACATTTGACCATCTCGTTAGTCCTGCTTTCATAATGAAAGATTGCGTGGGAATAATATTCCCACGCAATCCTCCCATTTAATTCTAATCGATCTTAGTCAAAAATAGGATCCCATCCGTTTTCATCGCACCAAGCCTGATAATCGTCCTTATCCCAATCGCCATCACTATCGTAGTCATAAGAATCGTCACCAGAATAAATATCCCGCCAGTCTTGAAAAGTGCTGAAACCGTCTCCGCCTTCTCCTGAACCTCCGCCGGTGTCTCCGCCGTCTCCGCCATCACCAAGATCAAGCAGGATAGGAGTAAGATATTTCTTTTTTGCCATTTTTATGCCTCCTTATTTCACAATTGTCGATCCAACTTCTTCATCTTCTTTGGAAATGCCGCCAGTTCCAACCTTACCGTTGCCCATTGAAACATGTCTTTCTACAGATCCAAGCACTTTTACACCATCAGGTGTCTTCCAGTAAGGCCTCATATTGAAAGTATCTTCTTTCAGAAGATCTGATCCCTTCCATACAGTGACTTTTCCGCCGGATGTAAGTCCTTTACTTTTGAACATAGTAGAAGGCGTAAACTTAACACTCTTGCCACCCACCGTTGTTTTAATAGTAAAGCTGCTATAAACCGAAGCTTCACGATCTGTAGAGATGACAAATCCAGTCTCCATGTATTTAAGATCATCTATTGCAGACATCATCCAGATATCAAGGATAACCTTTTCTCCCTTTTTATATGTATACTGATAATAAGGTAACAGATAATATGTGGGAACCTCTTTGATGTAGTATGTTTCACCAGTATGAGGAACCATTGCGGTACCTTTTTCTGTCTGAGCGTTTGACCAGGTACAATTCATACCAGTATATTTCACACCACCTGTTCCCGCAACACCATTATCTTCATAGGAGCCCTTGCCTGCATAGTCAAGATAATAACCGCCATAGAGTGTGTCTTTTGTAACATGCTGTGTAAGGTCATAAGTGCCGTTTGGCATGTTTTCTTTATTCATGGCAATTGTTTCCAGATTACCATCACCAGCTACACCTGAATGGTATACATAGAACTGGCCCTGCCATACAGCATACAAATCATCATAACCGCCGGCAGACTGATCCTCATCGGCACCGACCTGTGTAACAGCTACCCAGTCTCCATTCTTGTTCTGAGCTTTAAACTCACCTTCCTCATATTTCAAGAACAGTTCGTTTTCTGTAGCATTCGCTTTCTTCGCCCAGCCAAGGAAAGTATATCCCTGATAGGAGGCCGCCGGCGCGGCACCTTTAGCTATGACATCGGCTACATCCTTAATATCGTAGCCTTTATTAATCTGGACATTTTTATAACTGAATACACCCTGGTTGTCTGCATTGACGCCCTCGATCGGAAGACCGGCAACATCCTGATAATTCGCATAAAAATCAATATGAGTTACAGGTACAGGCTGATCTTCATACTTTTGGAATACAGGTTTAATATGAATGACCTTGTTCTCATCTGCTTTGGCAGCATCAATCTTAAAGACATCACCAGGATTCTTCTCCGCCTCATCATAATACCAGCCGACAAATACATAACCGGTCGGAGCTGTAAGAGGAGAAAGAATGGAGGAATCGGAATGATCCGCATAAGAAGCTCTATCAGAAGGAGGATTTGTTCCAACTACTTCAGCACTTTCTGTGAGACTTCCATTTTCATCCTTCAGATAACCTGTAGTATCATAAGCAACCCTGTACTCACCGACTTTGCGCCACCTTGCCTGGATAATCAGGTTCTTTGTGATAGGCGTGCTGAAGTCGTACGGTTTAGCATTCGCTTCTCCATCGGTAACATCATACCATCCGATCAGAGCGTATGCATCGTTTTCCTGCTTGTATTTCGTTGCAGAGTAAGCACCATCTGCATCTGTCGAATAATATGCCCGACGGGTCGCCGGCTGTGTTCCATCCGGATCCTGCTCATTGAACTCATCATAATGATAATAATAAGTTCCCGAAGCATCTTCCACATAATCACGAGTGATATCGCCATATTCGACTACAAGTTCACCATAAGTTTCCCAGAAATATGTGGCCTGAGTTCCATGGAGTTCGCCTCCATTCGGGTCAACCTTAACCCAGAACCAGACATCTTCCCAGCCTGCATATACATTCAAATCAGCGTTTGGCATCGTGTCATTCCAGTTGAACTCGACTTCACAAGCCTGGTCTTTGTACCACTTTCCATCCCATACTTTCCCGGGGGTTTGAGATTGCGGTATAAAACTGCTATCGGGCTGATAATTAGTTAAAGGAGCTTCATACGCAACTGTTTTGGGATCAATTGCGAGTTCGGTACCATCAGCAGAATCAAGGTATTTCAATTTGTGGGATTTGCGCTGGTAACGAATAGCAAGGTTTAAATAAGTGGTCGACCAACCACTACCAGTATAAGTGTCTATAGAACCACCATTACTACAGTTCTTCCAATCACTATCAAACGGGTTGCCATTCTGATAATATCTTCTATATTGAACTACATTAAATGCTTCAAACTTTTCAGAAAAGTAGAAAGTTCCTCCTGTCCCATTGCCTGTTGCAGACGGTGTATTGGAATATGATCCATCAACATTCTGGAGGTAAAACTCAACCACTGTCCTTCTCTCACCGGTATAGTAAAAACGCATTTCGGTCTCATCTTCCATTACAGAAGGGGGGACAAATTCACCAAGGAAAGACATACCTGCAGTAGTACTATGATTAGGATAGTAGAAGTTATATAGGTAACTGGGCCACTCATATCCATTGCTGGCCAATGTCTGACCATACAGGCCTGTATAAACAGTAACCCTGGTATTTCCGGTCGTAGTATCATAATATTGGCTATTGTATTCAGGCTTAGAAGTGGAGTTTCCATTTCTATAGAACTTAAATGTGATTAATTGACGATCATAGTAAACATTAAGCACAGTGGTGCCATCTGCGTTCACTGTTTTGGAAGAATCTGTCTTGTCATCATTATATAGGAAACCCTTGTAGTTATTGGGATCTGATGAAACCTTGTTCTTGTCTGCGCTTGTAGGGCTGACTGTGGAACCCGCAACAGCAGTTCTGGTTTCCTGTGATGCAAAGGAATAAGTCTTAGTAGTAGCATTTTTACTATCGGTGATATTCTGTTTCCAAAACTGAACCGTATATGTTGCATCTGCAGCAGTCCAGTGGCCATAGAGCAGCACATCCTCATTTAACACCTGATTGAAGTTGTAAGGAGTAAATGAATTCTCGGCATTGTAATCTGTGTCTTCTGTTTCTGACCATCCAAGGAATTTGTGGCCCTTCCATTTCGGTTCATCAGCAGGCTCTGCGCCAGCAGCAGATTGTCCTGCAAGGACAAATGCAGGTGCAAAATAAGTAGCACCGCTACCTGCAGGAGCCGACATAAATCTGACCCAATGAGCGGACTTGAATACAGGATAATATGATTTATTTCCTGTTACTGTAATAGTGGTATTCTCAATAGCGGTACGTCCATCATTGTTCGTTCCGGCGCTTTCATTCCATCCAACAAATGCAAGCTCAGCTTCCGGTGAAGGAACGGATTTCTGGCTGATATCATACTGCGTATTAACAGGTACCTGGACCCTGTCAAGAATAAGTGTGCCTTCCGCATCTTCGTAGAAAGAAAGATATGCGACTTCTCCAATGTTTGCACGAATATAAATATCGACATTTTCGGTTACATCAACAGGACCAAACTCGACCTGTGTGGTATAGCTGTTATTCTCCCAGTAATACCATCCATTGAAAGTCTCGTCTGAAACATCTACATCCGGAATACCAACATTCTCAAGTGTCTCACCATCTTTCAGAATCTGAGTATCGACACTGTCACCAGCAGTATTCAGGAAATAATAAGGTGTTCCATCAGCATTCTGGAAATGATAAGTAGCACGGGCTCTTCCGTCTCCTGTACTTCCGTCTATGATCGCATATATAGAGAAATCATCTGCATTGAAAATGGCTGTATCGTCATCTGTTCTTGCCTTTACATCTTCAGCAACAACGTTTAACTTTTCAATATCATCCGCATTTGCATCAACGTGAACAACAGCCGGAGCCTCTGCCTTGGCGATTTTCCTTGAAGTCATGTTAACAGTGATATCCGTTCTGGGTTCTACCGGTTCACCATTAGCATTGAAGAAAGTGATATCTACGGCAGCAACAACCGTACCATCGATATCCTCTGCCTTATCAACCGCATCCTGAACAGCATCAATATTTACCCTGCTCACCTCCATAGTAGAGCCTTCCGGTAAAGCATTTTCTGGGGCATCTACATGGACGGTGACACCATCAACTTTATCGGAATCGAAAGATGCGGGAGGATAAGTTGTTGCTGTTTCTTCTGCAACGGGGGCTTCCTCTTCTGTATCTGTTACAGCTGTGTCTTCGATAGGAGCTGTTTCTTCTACTGTGACTTCAGATGCAGGTTCCACTGTCTCTGCATTCTCAGCCGGCTCATCCTTCTGTTCATCAACAACTTCTTCAGCGGGGGGCATTTCCGCCGGAGCAGGCTCTTCCTCCACAGTGGGTTCTTCCGCTGGAGCAGGCTCTTCCGCTGGAGCAGGCTCCTCCTCCACAGCGGGTTCTTCCGTTGGAGCAGATTCTTCCTGCGTCTCAATTTGCGTTGTCTTTTTCTTGCCCCGTGCGCGGGCATTGGCAGCCGCATTTGTCTGAACCGGTACACTCGTTATGACCATTATCATGGCCAGAATGAGTATAAGGATCGGTTTCATTCTTTTTTTCATCTCCACTCTCCTTTTGTTTTTGCTATCTATATCAATTTGTGTTTCCCGCAGTTCAGAATATCATTCAGATCTGCGGCATCTATATACAACGGGGTAGCGAAGGACAGAAACGCTGTTGGGTCCATGAAGAAACGCCCCGATAATATGATTAACCGACGAAAGTCGGTATCCACAGTATGACTTTACCCCGCAGAACCATGCATGTTCCGGGTACAGATTTAAGCAATTGTTGTTATCGTATTTAGATTATTATCAGGATACCGCCTCCTATTGCCCGAGACGCCATCCAAATCTTCTTCAGATACCGATCTTCTATATCTTACCGGATATCCTGTTTATTTAGACTTTGAATTTTACTAAAATCAAGGTATTAATGAGTATTATACAGTCTACAAAAACACTCCACAAAAGGCGGAATGTTTAAAAAGACGACAGATCATGATAATCTTACTGCTATTTCAAACAGTAAACCGCAGTAATAATCATTTTTTTCTCATTACCTCATTTGTATATTAATTATAAATAAATACTCTGTCAACAATACATCTCCATAAATGTCGTAAATTTGAATTTACATGATGTGAAAACTCCTGTCTCCCATAACCCTTTCTATAACAGTATTGTTCCCCTCAAAAAATTATTTATAAATAATTTTTTCTGGCAAATAGCCGATCAAAATATGATACGAAGCTGTAGGGCAGACAGCCGCAGCCGGCCCTGCAGTTGTTTTATCTATGCTTCCTGAAGATCAGATAGGAACCGCCTTTCCGGATCACCATGCACGCTGTCGCGGCAAAAATACGGCAGTCTGTTATAAAGGATACTTCCTTTGCGTATTTAATGCGGAGTCTGTTTTTTTCATGAAGGACTCTTGTCTCATATATTTCATCCGCATTTTCCTCTCCGACAATTTCATCAAGATTGATGAATTTCAGTGAACTGTAATCCGTTATGCCGGGTCTGACCTGCAGGATGATCAGCTCTTCTCCTTTATACTGATCTGTATATTGAAGGAGTTCGGGCCTTGGGCCAATGATAGACATCCTGCCGGTGAACACCTGCAGGAACTGGGGGATTTCATCCAGCTTGGTCTTTCGCAGGATATCTCCCACCCTTGTGATTCTGGGATCATGCTGCGCAGTGGTCCCTCCGCCTATCTGATCCGCGTTTTTGACCATGGAGCGGAATTTACATATTTTAAAGGGAACTCCCCTGTAGCCTCCCCTTTCTGCCCGGTAAAATACAGGAAAGCCGTCCTCTATGGCTATCGCCGTTCCTATGATTAGATAAAGAGGCCATATGACCAGAATTACAGACCCTGAGACCGCGATGTCCAGCGCCCTTTTTACGCAAAGATTATAAAAGCCTGCATAAGCGGGCCTTTTTCGGTGTCCATAGGGTATGCGGCTGCTGTCCTGTATATGTTTCCTTGTATCGGCCTTTTTATCTTTCTCCATTGTGTTATCTACTTTTTCTGTCTGAAAGCAGATCCGCTTCCGACTATCCGCATCTGTTAGCGCTGTCTACCGGATCCTATTATTACATCCCCGACATTATGATCCTTCTCAGGCCATGCAGACCAGACAGAACAACCAATAAATATATATTCCTATACGCATTTGTATTTATATGCATCTGAGTAATCAAATTTATTATGTCAGATTCACCTGTAAATAGCAAGTTGTTTATGCGATTCACGGTGTTCTGAATCAGTTACTTGCTGCGATATCTGCAGCAGCACCCGGCAAGTGTCCTGCGGTATTGTATCAGATTTAAATGGCAAAGCCGGTTTGCATCTTCACAAAAGCCGGAAATCATCTTACTATTATCAGAAGAAACTATCCGGAGAAAGCAGTGAAGGAGATCCATTTCCATGTCCTATGTAAAGGAAGGGGCCCGCCTGTCCGCCAAAGGGACGGCTGTCCCCCTGATCATCCCGGCCTATGAGCCAGATGAACGTATGATCATACTGCTGCGGCGCCTGGCCGCGGAATATGAGGACCGGATCGTGGTTATCAATGACGGCAGCGGCCCCGCCTATGACGGTCTGTATGAGCAGGTCGCGGAGCTTGGCTGCACGGTCCTGACCCACTATGTAAATATGGGCAAGGGCCGGGCCCTGAAGGACGCTTTCAATTACTGTCTGTGCACTTGGCCCGACATGAAGGGCTGCGTCACTGCGGATTCCGACGGCCAGCATACACCGGAGGATATCCTGCGCTGCCGACAGCTCCTGCTGGAAGATGACAGGGATCTGGTCCTGGGCTGCCGGAATTTTGACGGGCCGGGCATTCCCTGGAAGAGCACCTTCGGCAATAAGGTGACCCGGCAGGTCTGCAGGCTCCTGTCCGGCCTTGATATCACTGATACCCAGACCGGCCTGCGTGGGATTCCCAGGAGTTTTATGGCAAAGCTGATCAACACTCCGGGAGAATGTTTCGAATTCGAGATGCAGATGCTCCTTGAGACCAAAAACTGCTGCTCCATCCGTGAGTTTTCCATTCAGACGATTTATGATTCCGAGGACAACCATTCCACCCATTTCGATCCTGTTAAGGACTCGATCCGGGTCTACAGTGTCTTCGGCAAACAGTTCCTGCTGTTTGTGTTCTCCTCTTTATCCTCCGCGGTGCTGGACCTGGTCCTGTTCTCCGTATTTGTATCCCTGCTGAAAGGGACCGGGGGCATCTGGTACGCGGGCGCCGCTACGATCCTGGCCAGGATCATTTCCGCCGCCTATAATTTCCTGATCAATCACCGGCTGGTCTTTAAGAGCCAGGTCTCCAAACGAAATGCTGCCATCCGCTATTTCCTTCTGGCAATCCTCCAGATGCTGGCCAGCGCCCTTTTGGTGACCGGCGGCGTTTATCTGCTGCCGATGGCACCGGAGCTGGCGGTCAAAATTGTTGTTGACACCATCCTGTTTTTTATCAGTTATACCATACAGCGGGAGATGGTATTCTCCTCCTGACA
>OCTX011817637.1_pt1 | contig 46061 bp, 36 predicted proteins | sample 1539691 | NCBI WGS metagenome assembly OCTX01 (sample SAMN02144231, study PRJEB22623) | gut metagenome | biome: sheep rumen | host: Ovis aries | place: New Zealand
CAAATGATCGACGAAGCCTTCGAAGCAATAAAAAACATGCCAAGTCCAGCCAGTAGTGTCAGACTGGAGCCGCACTACAAGCATATTCTTACTTTGAGCAAATCAATTGATACTCACTTCCAAGGATTGACGAAAGTGGCGAAAGACAACTGCTTGTCGCCAAATGAGCAGGTGGAGATGTATAAGTTCATTATAGACATGTACCGTTACCAGAACAAGAAACTCAACGAATTGCGGCCCATTCGGCTTACCAAAAACGCACAAAAGTTCCAGAAATACATCACCAGCCAGACCGAGAAATATCTCAATGAGATGACGAAGCTTTGAAAGAGAAATGATGAAATGCAACTTTTCAAGTTATTAGAACAAGGATATTTAGATAGTAATTTAAATCAAAAAAGGAATAGGCATGGGTCGCAGTGATGCGCTCCGTGCCTAACATCTTTTTTTGTGTGCATATAATATAATTCGCACACTTTTATCCGTTATATAAAAAACATTGTGAAATGCGGGATATTTTCTCGCATTTGTCGTATAATAAGTAGAAGGAACAGATAAACAAGACCAAAGAGTGGAAACAGACGAGCAAATAATAGAAGCCGTGAAGGACGGAAAGTGTGAAGGGCAACGCCTGATGGTCTGTCGCTACGGACAAATGGTCTTTGCCATGATAGTACGACAGGTGACGACCACGATGGATGCAGAAGAACTGACACAAGACACCTTTATGCGGGCTTTCAACAACATAGACCGTTACGATTCTCGAAGGTCTTCACTCGGTACGTGGCTTTGCCGCATCGCCTATCATCTGACACTCGACTTCATGAAACGTCGCCTACCAAACATCATCTCGATGGATGATACGACGGATATAAGCGACGAGTCTTTGGAAACGGAACTCTCAACAGGTAACGAAAAGCGCATACAACAGCTGGAACAACTGATGGAAGATTTGCCACCAGACGAACAAATGCTGTTGACACTCTATTACTACGAAGACCGTTCATTAGACGAATGTTCGTTTATCATGGACACTACCTCTCACGCCTTGGCTAACCGCCTATACCGAATACGCAAGAAACTCTACAAACAACTCAAGAAGCAAAATGAAAACACATAAAGATACCGACTTACGCGAAGCTTTACAACGCAAATACGCAAATACTCCGCAAATACCTGCAGACTTTAGCGAACGGCTAATGAAACGCATGGAAGAATCCGTATCTACAAAGAAGCCCAGACATCGTCACGTTTGGCTTTATGCAACCATCGGCACTATTGCGGCAAGTTTTCTGCTATTATTGACGCTACCATATATTAATAAGGTGGAAACAAAAGAACAACCCGTCGTAACCCAACGCCACGTCAAGCAAGACATCACCATGAAATCCGAAAAACAACTGCAACCGCAAGAAACATCTATTGTAGTAAGCAATGTTCAACCAAAGCACTCGAACATCGTTAGGAAACGTCATGATAGTGCCAAGGAAGAAGATACATTGTCCTCTTCATCAGAACGTCTCCAATACTATATAGCAAAACTTGAGGCTGAGATGAAAAACCTTGATGATAGCGTCAGGGAAGCGCATTTGGAAAAGCTTATCGCTGCTGACGAACATCTGCAACAACTTGTCTATAGCATCGTAAACGATAAGGCGGAGCAAACCATCAATGAACTACGGAATGACAGTACTGCCAATTATATCAACTTCTAAATGAACGACAACAAAATGAAAAAGCAACTATTGATAACTGCCCTCTTGCTGATGACTGTAACATGGCTTCACGCACAAGAGAACAAGCATGCCCAAGCCATGCGTACGGCATTTGTAGAGACATTATACGGCAAATTTCCAAAAAACATCGAAGCCAAGCTGAAGAGAATGAATGAAGACTCCCTCACCGTGGCCATCGGTGAATGGGGCTGCTTAGACGGCGGAGGACTTGTTCCTAAAGAGAAAATACACACGGTGATACTCAAGCAGACCAAATCGAATGTCACAGCATCCATTGGACCGCTGTATATCGACGGTCATCGTTTTTCGTTCAATCAAGTGCCCGACGACCCTACGCTACCATTGCGCCCCATACTTGATGCATTCGACAAGCAGGCTCCCTTTGCCAATAGCTACTATAGCTACACGGCAGGCGATGAGCAAGCTATCTTCCCTGGTGTTAAGATTGCTTGGGGTGAACACGGAGAAACATTCCCCTTACAACTCCATCCGTCAATGAATGCACGTATCATCAGTTTTAAAGATGACGATGGGTTTCGTTCCACCTATCTACTCTCATGGACGGATACGCAACTGACCGATGGCGACTCTAAGTACAAACGTTATATGGTCGAAGGAATCATTTACGAGTTCCATTGCCCCAAGATAGAATCCACACCACAGGTGAAATCCTATGACCCAGATGAATACCTGAACAGGACTAACACAGGTTTGGGTGTGGCACACAACTTAGTACGTGGACTCCAAAAGAACTCCCCAGAACGCGCCAAAGCTTTGGAGACCGATACAGTGATGGAGAGATTCTCTTACAAGTTCCAAGAAATGGTGGCGAAGCTCAAAGGCTCAACCGAAGTTCCCAACCTGTATACCAGCTACGATGCACTCAAGGCAAAGGTACAGCGCATGATGGATCTGAGCCGCACCGCCACGCCCACGGAACAGCAAGCCATCTGCAACACGTTATATAAAGAGGTCGTCGCTTACCCTTTCAGGCTATCAGGAAGACAAGCCGAAGAACTTGGCCGAATGACTGAGACTTTGGAGGCCTATGTCGCAGACAACCTGAAGCAGCAGGTGGCTAAGGTGCGTAAGGGCATCAGCATCATGAGAGACGCGACGGTAGAGATAGATAGTCTGAACGAATACGACCAAGACTACCTAAACCGCAACTTCTGGAAACTCAGCCACGAGTCTATCGACTATGCCAAGACGCAGTTTACTGCCCTCGGCGAGCACTACAGCGGCGACTCTCAGACGGGCTATTTAGAGGTAAGAGACGAGGCTAGTAAAGGATTCGAGGCAGAAACTACGCTACATGATTTGCGTCCAGGTCGCTATCGCGTATCGGCTGTAGTTCGAGCCGCAGAGTGTGAACACTCCTACGTTTATATCTTTGCAAGGACTGGCAATACTGACCATGGTGACATCAGCACTAAAGAGATTCCCGCCATGGGTAATACAGGTGGCAACGTATGGTTTTCTGCTCTCTGCCGCTTCGAACAACGTGCTGGGAATAAAGAAGTAGTTTATGCTCTCGACATCAACAAGGCTACTGCCAACACAGGACAAGGTTACGGTTGGAACCGTATATGGCTCAATGACGTTACTGTCTTTGACGATGGCACATTGACCTACGGTGTTACCACACGCCCTAACTCCAACTACAACGGCAGTTGGTTCTCCGCCTGCGATTTTATTGTTGAGCGAGTTGGTGATTAGGTTTATACGACTCTAATATTTTTTATGGAGAAAGGCATGGGTTGTCATGATACGCCCCATGCCTTTTCTGATAAAAACAAGTAAAAATTGGCCTTGACTATTTGACAATTCACTAAAATAAACTATATTTGTAACCAATTAAAAATCTATCTAATATGGAAAAGAAAGAATCACGCGTAGTAGCTGCCGTCGTAAAGAATGGCGACAAGTATTTATGTATGCAACGTTGCAGGTCACATTATTTATATATATCCGAACGTTGGGAATTCCCAGGAGGAAAGGTAGAACAAGGAGAATCGTATCACGATGCCCTCATCAGGGAAATCAAGGAAGAAATGGATTGGGACATTTACGTGGGAAAGAAATTAGGAACCATCACTCATGAATATCCCGACTTCAAGGTGAAACTAACGGCATTTCTCTGCAAAGGTGGCGATGAACAGTTTAAGATGTTGGAACACTTAGACTATAAATGGTTGACCCGTGAAGAAATGAACGACTTGAATTGGACAGAAGCAGACAGAAAACTGCTGGAAGTGATAGAATGAAAAATGTAGAATGAAGAATGAAGAATCATTTGATTAAATGTCAATGGCGTTAGCAGATTCTTCATTCTACATTCTTCATTCTTCATTTAATAAACATAGTAAGAAGCTTTTGTTGCCGAGCAATACTTATTGACTAATTCAATGATAAATTCGGCATTGGCACGAACGGATTGTTCATTGCCATCATAACCATTGATTAACACGAGAAGATGGCGAGTGTTAATGGTGATTTTCGTGCGCTCATGATCACTTGTAGGCGTACCAACACCACCAAGTGCATCTCGATATACAGGCAATCCTTCTATGTTAATCATTCCGCGTCCAATACCTTCGTAAGGTTCACCAGCTTTTCCAATACCTAACGTCAGGGTATCGCCCACAAATTTGTCAGCATCAAATCCGCCAATACTATAGCCATACTTGATGCTTGCAAGGTTGATTAAATCCACCAACGTATCTATTTGATACAATTCCTTACCTTGCAACATGCGACGAATGAGTGCTTCCGATGCGGGGCGATAGCGTGAAGGGTCTTTTCCGCAAGCCTTATAAACTCGGCGTGTGGCAGCAATACCAGAGAGTTGTTTAAGACTTTCCGTTGTCAGTTCTTTCCTGAACTGTTCTTCTAAAACATGGATTTCTTTCCATAAACCTTCACTATAAGTGGTATTCACCACTTCTGCTTCCACACATGCCCCCACGAAATTAGGACAAACCTGTTCTATCTCATTACTGACTATTACTTTCATAATCTAACATTTTGATGCAAAATTACACAAAATAATCAACTTTTCATCTTTCTTTTCTTGAAAAAAGACGATGTACATTTGTAAACGAGAAAAGATATTTGTATTTTTGCAAACATAAACCTTAATATCATTAAATACTATCTTTACATGGAGGAAACACCGTTATTACGGCGACAAACAAATTGGGAGGAATTATACTTCTACCAAAAAGCAAATTCTCTCTATCAAATGACATTTGCATTCGCCAAAAGATTCTTGAAGAAAGGCGACCGCACTATAGACCAAATGGTGCAAGCTGCTCGATCTGGCAAACAAAACATCGTAGAAGGTTCTGCTGATGGCGTAACTTCAACCGAAATGGAACTGAAATTGCTGAATGTAGCACGAGGAAGTCTGAAGGAATTAAAAGAAGACTATGAGGATTATATCACATCTCGCCATTTAACAAAATGGACGTTTGGCCATCATCGTTATAATCAAATGCTTGATTTTTGCAGGACTCATAATCTGTTGGCTGATTATCAACCATATCTTGAAAAATGGAACGATGAAGAAATGGCAAACACGGCAATTACTCTCTGCCACATGGTTGATAAAATGATGACTACCTATTGCAAACAATTAGAAAAAAGATTTATAACAGAAGGAGGCATCAAGGAAAGAATGACCGCTGCACGATTAGGTTATCGAAATAGCCAAAAGGAGGAAATCAAAAGATTAACAAATGAACTGAATAATGCAAAAAAGAGAATTGCAGAACTTGAGAAATTATTAAAAGAAAAAGAAAATAACTAGAATATCTAGAAATGCTAGAAGTACTAGATTAACTAGAATTACTAGAAAGTCTAGAAATACTAGAAGTACTAGAGAAAAGCTATGGAAGAAAAGATAAAACAGATGCAGCAACTGGTTGACCTGCTCAATCGTGCATCAGACGCATATTACAATGGTCGTCAAGAATTGATGACCGACTATGAATGGGACGCAAAGTTTGATGAACTGAAACGTTTGGAGGAAGAAACTGGACAAATCTTGGAAGATTCTCCCACGCAAAAAGTATCAGAGGATAACACGGAAGGTCAAAAGGAAGAACACGAATTTGCCGCTCTTTCTTTGGCAAAGACCAAGCAAGTAGGTGAATTGGTGAAATGGGCTGAGGGAAAACCTATTTGGATTTCATGGAAATTAGATGGATTAACGCTTGTTGTTACCTACGATAATGGCAAACTGACCAAAGTAGTGACACGTGGAAATGGGCATATCGGTACTAATATCACTCATTTAGCTCATGCCATACAGGGCATTCCCGACCATATAAAATATACAGGACATACCGTGATTCGAGGTGAAGCAGTAATTAGTTATGATGATTTCAACCAATTTCTTATTGAATCAGATGAGAATTACGCTAATCCCCGCAACTTAGCATCAGGTTCTCTGTCGCTTAAAGACCCAGAAGAAGTGAAGCCACGCCATATCCAATGGATTCCTTTTACATTGGTTTATACGGATGAAGACATCGTTTCATGGGGAAAAAGAATGGATTTCCTGAAAGAAAACGGAATGAATACCGTAGAACACGAGTTAATTACCATTCCTGATACAGAACATGTTCAAACTGCCATTGACAAATGGACAGAATTGGTAACGAGTAAAAAGAATCCATTCCCCGTAGACGGATTGGTGATTGCGTTCGATGATACGGAATTTGCACAAACAGGTTCGATAACTGGTCATCATGCAACAAAGGCTGGTCTTGCTTTCAAATGGCAAGATGAAGCCGCTCAAACGGAATTGCAAGAAATAGAATGGTCGTGTGCCGCGAGTACCATCTCACCCGTTGCCATCTTCACACCCGTGGAATTGGAAGGAACAACCGTTAAACGTGCTTCGCTCTGTAACATCAGCGAATGCGAGCGATTAGGCATTGGCGGTAAAGGAACAAGCATTTCCGTTATCAAGGCAAATAAGATTATTCCCAAGGTTATCAAGGTAGACAAGACAGTAGGACAATTGGAGATTCCTACAGAATGCCCAGTTTGTCATCATGCTACAGAAATAGTAACCAGCCAAAACAGCGGTACGCGTACGTTGCATTGTACCAACGTGGATTGTCCAGCCAAGCAACTGAAGAAATTCACCCGTTTCGTATCGAAAGAAGGGATGAACATCGACGGTATCTCTGAACAAACGTTGGCAAGGTTTATCAATTTGGGATGGATAAGTGAATATGCAGACATTTATCATCTGAAAGACTATATCCAACAAATGGCAAGATTGGAAGGATTTGGTGAACGCTCCGCAGCCAATATCATGAAATCCATCGAGAAATCACGCGACGTAGATGCAGGAAGACTATTATACGCATTGACCATTCCTATGTGTGGCATTGACGTTTGCAAGCGTCTTCTTTCCGCTTATCCATTGCAAGACCTTATCACAACAGCCATTCATGCAGAGCAAAGCGATTTCCTCGCACACATTCCAGGAATAGGCCCAGAAAAGTCTGCCTCTTTCATCAATTGGTTCCAGCAAGTGAAAAACCAAGAAATCGTTCAACGATTACTGGAGGAGGTAAACGTAACGCAAGCTTCCTCACAACCGCAAGGAAAGAAATGCGAAAACCTAACCTTTGTCATTACGGGTGAAGTGTATCACTACAAAAACAGAAATGCATTAAAAGCCTACATTGAAAGTCAAGGAGGAAGAGTGGCAGGAAGCGTAAGCGGTTCTACCAACTATCTTATCAACAACGACATCACTTCAACGTCGGGGAAAAACAAAAAGGCAAAGGATTTGGGAATAGAGATTATCTCGGAAGACACATTCATCGAACGTTTCGGAAACAACGATGCATCTACACCAATAATAGAGGGAAGCCTATTTTAAGCTTCCCTCTGATATTACTTTCAACAATTTCATCAAACTATCTTCATGAATCCACGAGAAACCAACTTCTCGAACGGTTGCCCAAAAGTCTTTTCTTTTAGATTTTGGTATAGCCCTTAACACATATAACTCATGAGCCTTGACAAACTTACCATTATACTCTATATAATAATTGTTTTGCAAGGGAAATTCATTGGCTTCTTCTTTCGTACTTTCTAAAGCGGTCATGTTCACGTGATCACCTATCTCGAAATTAGTGATGTGCCTTTTATTCGCCATGTCCAATCTGTAGTTTTCCATGTCTATTGTAGTAGCGCAATAAAGACCGTTCTTTCCAACCGTATCCACACGATAAGCTAATATCGTATCGATTTTCACGTAATATCTATCGCCAATGGTCACACTCTTTACGTTGGCAAGTTTAGCTTCAAGTACCTTGGAGCCACTTTTGTATAGCAACTTACTATTCTTCAAGAATATGTTTGCTGCTCCCACCTTCAATGGTTTTCCATTGGTGAGTTCTACTACGGCAAGTTGATAATCCTTAAAAGCCGTGATTCTATGACTGATAGTTTGGGCATTTGCTCCAACACTTACCAATACAGACAATATAAATGTTATTATGCTTCTCATCTTTACCTTATTTATATATAAGACGTAAAGATGTGGTATTTGTCAAATCAGCGTTTGTCAATGACGCCATATTTTGACCACTCTTCTTGCAGATAGTATCCTTTGATAACTTTTTTCTTTTCAAGATAATTTTCCTTTACATCTTGAAGAAGGGCATTTGTTATTTTCACTTGATTGGAAAGTTCATCGCGCATACGGTCACACGTCTCATTAGCAACTTTCAATTCCGCTAATTTCCTTTCCATTTCATTCAATTGTTCTGCATTAACGCCTTTGTCTATCAAATCAGACAAATGCTCACGAAATGCTTTTAATAAAGTGTTGCTTTTCTCTACTTGTAAATCAATAGTCTTTGACATATTTTTAACATTTAAAAGATGAATAACCATAGCAAAATTAAGAAAAAAAGTCGATTTTCCATTATTTCGCATCATGAAAATTTTGCATTTTTTAAATGAAATATGGCTATTATTTAAGACTTTGCAACATAACAATACCACCAAAAAAGGGGGATGGCATCCTTTTGAATGCATCCCCTTTCAAATATAGGAAATAAATAAAATTAGTTGTTTTCTGGACGAAGTTTACGAACAGTCTCTCCCGCGCGCCACATCTCCATGTTACGCATAGCTTCAAGTTCTTTGTTCAAGCCATCACGATAATCTGCCTTTGAGTTGGCATCAATGGAAATTTGTGCCTCATTACCTGTTTTCACGGAATAATACAACCATTCCATCACAGGTTTAATAGCTGCACGGAAACGAGGAGCCCAATCCAATGCACCACGTTGAGCTGTGGTAGAGCAATTCGCATACATCCAATCCATACCCTTATCGCCGAACAACGGGCCAAGGCTCTGAGTCAATTCCTCAACGGTTTCATTAAATGCCTCTGATGGAGAGTGACCATTCTCGCGCAATACTTCATATTGTGCTTCCAACAATCCTTCGATAGCACCCATCAAAGAACCGCGTTCACCTGTCAAGTCTGAGGTTGCCTCACGCTCAAATGTAGTCTTGAAAAGATAACCTGCACCGATTCCGATACCGAAAGCAATGGTCTTCTCCTCTGCTTTTCCAGTTGCATCTTGATAAACGGCGTATGAACAGTTCAATCCACGGCCTTCTTGGAACATGGTGCGCAAAGACGTACCAGATCCCTTTGGTGCTACCAAAATCACATCAATATCTTTTGGAGGAATCACACCCGTGCGGTCATTCCAGTTAATGGCAAATCCATGTGAGTAATACAAGGTCTTTCCAGCCTTGAGATATGGCTTGATTTTGGGCCAAACAGCAATCTGTCCAGCATCAGATAAAAGCATACAAATAATCGTACCTTTCTGCACGGCTTCCTCGATTGAGAACAAAGTCTTTCCTGGTACCCATCCGTCAGCCAAACATTTCTCGTAAGTCTTACCTTCACGCTGACCAACGATGACGTTGAATCCGTTGTCACGCAGGTTACAAGCCTGACCAGGACCTTGAATACCGTATCCAATAACGGCTATTGTTTCGTCTTTAAGTACTTCACGTGCTTTTTCCAATGAAAATTCCTTGCTGGTGACTACTGTTTCTATCACGCCACCAAAATTCATTTCTGCCATAGTTTCTTTGATATTATTTTTAAATGATATTATTTTCGGACTGCAAAGTTATCAATTTGTAACGAGACCGCCAAACTTTCTATCAAAAATATACGTTTTTGGGCGTTTTTGCTGATAATTCATTACGAAAACTCATTATTCAACAAACTTAACCTTACATCGACATGCTTCCGTTTCATCGCCTTTTGTGATACGAACGCAATAATCGCCATTGTCATCTTGCTCACGATAGAACTTGAGTTTGTCGCCTTGATGACTCTCCGCTACATACGCAATCTCCAAACGTTGAATACGATGTGCCTTATACCAATCCAAATCCCATAAGTCCAATACATGCTCGATGTATTTCACGCTATTCACATGACCATTCACGTCAATGTCACTATAATTAGTATCTATCGTACGCACGAGTTCTGCATCTTCGCTCATTCTTACGCGCGAACTTTTCGCCATAGGACATTCCTTGTCGGATAGGATATAGTTCTTGATGTCTCCGTCATTAATCTCGAACAAATCAGCAGGTTGTCTCGTTTCCGTGTCAATCATTGCCCACACACTTTTTCCATATCCATACACCTTACCGTCTTTCACGTCAGAGACCTTAAAATTACGGTTGGTGAAGAATCGTAATGCATTTTCCACCCATGTCTCAACATTAAAACGAGTATATGCCAACGGCATTTCTTCCATTTCTATAGCAAGGCGCGACAAAACCCATGTCTTATTGATGGTATGGAGATAGTTCATTCCAAAATTACGGTCATTGCTATGGAAGTCGGCAGCATTGAGCAGATGATTTCCTAAATGTCCCATAAACAAACGATTAGAGAAATCGCAATGGAATGGTTCTGCCAGAAATTCGTATGTTCCTACTTTATCTAACATTTCTTGTTTCGTATAATTATTCTGCATCTTTTATCAAATCGCTTACCAATTCCTCATGACTACGCGTCACGGCAATTCGTCCACTACGAGTATATTGCAACAAACAACCGAAATCATCCAATTGTTTGTATAAATCTACTATCTCATCCGTCAAACCAGCCAATAGCACGGTGCTATACGTAGGGTTCACCTCCATCATACGTGCATTATGCTTTCTGATGGTTCGCGAAATCTCTGGATTCTCCAACAGTATTGGCGTAGAAATCTTATACAAGGCAATCTCATGTATAAACAATTCAGTATCTACATAATAATTAGCCTTCACCACATCTATCTTCTTCTCTATCTGCTTGGTTATCTTGATGATTTGTTCTTCATCGCTCCATGCGGTAATGGTATATTTATGAATATCCTTGATGCTCGATGCAGAAACGTTCAAGCTCTCGATGTTCACTTGTCTTCGTGTGAATACGGCAGTAATCTGATTCAATATACCAGCGATATTCTCAGAGTAAACCAATAACGTATATAATTTCTTATCCATGTTCTATCACTTTTCTACGATTACCATTCTGCTTCCAACGACATTTCATCTACGTTCTTGCCTGGTATCGTCATCGGCAAAAGGTCTTCTTCATTCTTAACGGCACATTCCAAGAGATATGGTCCATCAATGGTCAACATTTCTTTTATCTTTTCCTGCAAGTCCGCACGGTCAATAACCAAACTATAAGGAATATGATAACCTTTGGCAATCAATTCATATTGAGGATTCAACATATTCGTGAACGAATGGCGATGTTCATAATACAAGTCCTGCCATTGGCGCACATTGCCTAAATAATTGTTATTGAGCAATATCATCTTAACGGGAGTTTGTTGTTCCATAATTGTACCCAACTCTTGAATGCTCATCTGGAATCCTCCATCACCCGTAAACACGCAAACGGTACGTTCAGGAGCGCCAAAGGTTGCACCCACCGCAGCAGGCAATCCAAAGCCCATCGTTCCGAGACCGCCACTTGTGACAATAGAACGTTTCCTTAAGAACTTGAAATAACGGGAAGAAAACATCTGGTTCAAACCTACATCGTTCACCAATATTGCCTCGCCTTTTGTTGCTTCTGCCACGGCATTCACCACCTCACCCATCAACAACGGACCTTCCGTTGGGTGAATGGAAGGACGAATCACCTGTTCCTCTTCCATTTGATAGTAAGGTTCAAAGGAGTCTATCCACTCTTGATGATGATTCTTACGAAGCAATCGCGTAATCGCTGGCAACGTCATCTTACAATCGCCTACCACGGCAACATCCACTTTGATATTCTTGTCGATTTCTGCCCTGTCAATATCTAAATGTATGATTTTCGCTTGTTTTGCATACGTTGATGTCTTTCCCGTTACACGATCGCTAAAACGCATTCCAATAGCTATAAGCACATCGCATTCTTGCGTCTTCACGTTAGGCGCATAATTGCCGTGCATTCCCAACATACCTTTATTTAATGGATGTTCGCTGGAAAGCGCAGACAATCCCAACAAAGTACAACCAGCAGGAATGTCGGCTTTCTCCAAGAACTCAAGTAATTCATTATGCGCATTACCTAATTCTACGCCTTGTCCTATCAACGCTAATGGACGATGTGATTGGTTGATGATTTCAGCCGCCTTCTCCACGTTACTATTCTCCAATTCGGGGTAAGGTTGGTAACTACGAATGCGACTTACGTTTTCAGGATTCCACTCACACGTATGCATCTGTGCATTCTTGGGGAAGTCGATTACAACAGGGCCAGGCCTTCCACTACGTGCGATATAGAATGCACGACTGATTGCCCAAGCCACGTCTTCTGGTCGACGAATCTGATAGCTCCATTTGGAGATAGGTTGGGATACGCCTACCAAGTCTACTTCCTGAAAAGCATCCGTACCAAGGGCACCTATACCCACCTGTCCGCAAATCACTACAATTGGCGTGGAATCCATCATCGCATCCGCAACACCCGTTAAGGTATTCGTAGCACCAGGTCCACTGGTTACAATGCATACGCCTACCTCACCGCTCACTCTTGCATAGCCTTCGGCAGCATGGGCCGCAGCTTGTTCGTGACGCACCAATATATGATTAAACTTCTTGTTTTCGCCCCTCGTGTAGTGATAGAGTGAGTCAAAAACGGGCATAATGGCTCCGCCAGGATAACCAAAGATGGTTTTCACACCTTCGTTTACCAATGAGCGCATCAAAGCCTCAGATCCCGATATAATCTCTTTCATCATTCTATTCAATAATTCTCACACCACCTTTATCGGCAGAACTTACACTCTTGGCGTATGCACGCAAGGCCTTACTTACATAGCGTTCGCGCGTAAGCGGTTGTTGTTCGCGTGCAGCCAACTCCTCGTCGCTCAATAAAACATTGATGGAACGACTTGGAATATCTATCTCGATGATGTCGCCACTCTTGATTTTTCCGATATTACCACCCGCGGCGGCTTCAGGAGAAATATGACCGATACTCAACCCCGATGTTCCACCCGAGAAACGACCGTCGGTAATCAAGGCGCATTCCTTACCCAAGTGCATCGACTTGATATAACTCGTGGGATAAAGCATCTCTTGCATTCCAGGACCACCTTTAGGACCTTCGTGTGTAATCACCACGCAATCGCCAGCCTTCACCTGTCCGCCCAAGATACCATCGCAAGCGGCTTCTTGTGAATCGAACACAACAGCTGGACCCTTGAAGTGCCACAAAGCCTCATCCACGCCAGCGGTCTTTACCACACAACCATCTTGTGCGATATTGCCAAACAACACGGCTAATCCTCCATCTTTCGTATAGGCATGTTCAAGGTCTCGAATACAACCATTCTCACGGTCGGTATCTAATGATTCCCATTTCGAATCTTGGCTTCCCATTTCCGTAGAGAACTTCCATGCGGGCGCACTTTCATAGATTCGTTGTGCCTCATCGTCTATCTCGTCAGCGGTAATATCGTATTTGTTCAAAGCCTCTTCAAGTGTCAATCCATCCACTCGTTTAGCTTCTCCATTCACTAAGCCACCTTTATTTAATTCATTCAATATGCCGAGAATACCACCAGCACGTCCACACTCTTGAACACTATATTTCTGCGTGTTGGGAGCCAACTTACAAAGACATGGAACCTTGCGACTCAAGCGGTCGATGTCTTCCATCTTAAACTCCGTACCTGCTTCCTGAGCTACGGCTAACAAGTGAAGAACGGTATTGGTGGAACCACCCATCGCAATATCCAATGTCATGGCATTGAGGAAAGCATCCCTCGTTGCGATATTACGTGGTAATACGCTCTCGTCACCATCCTCGTAATAAGCAAAAGCATTGTTGACAATCAATCGAGCCGCATCCTTGAACAATTGAATACGATTCTTGTGCGTAGCCAATATCGTTCCGTTTCCTGGCAAAGAGAGACCGATAGCCTCAGTAAGCGAATTCATGGAGTTGGCGGTAAACATACCCGAACAACTACCACAACCAGGACAAGAACAATGTTCAATCTCATTCAGTTCTTCATCGCTTACAGATGGGTCGGCACCTTTCACCATAGCCGTAATCAAGTCGGCATTCTCTCCACGCCATCTTCCTGCTTCCATCGGACCACCACTACAGAACACCGTAGGGATATTCAGTCGCATGGCAGCCATCAACATGCCTGGTGTTACCTTGTCGCAATTGGAAATACAAATCATCGCATCAGCCTTATGAGCGTTTACCATGTACTCTACAGAGTCGGCAATGATGTCGCGAGAAGGCAATGAGTACAACATACCATCATGTCCCATTGCAATACCATCGTCAATTGCAATAGTATTGAACTCTGCGGCAAAGCAACCAAGACTCTCTATCTCACGCTTCACGATTTGTCCTATCTCATGAAGATGTGTATGTCCTGGCACAAATTGGGTAAACGAATTGACAACGGCAATAATCGGTTTACCAAATTGTTCTTGCTTCATTCCTGTTGCTACCCATAGCGCACGCGCTCCTGCCATGCGTCTTCCTTCCGTACATACGGCACTTCTCAACTGATGTTTCATCTTTCTTTTTGCTTATTTCTAAATGAAAGTGCAAAGTTACTCAGTTTTTACGAAACAGCCAACAATAATTTGTTTATTTTTCCCGAATATCTAAAAACCGTAAGGAATATCAAGCAAAAAGTTTCAATCTATAAGTGAGAAGTATGGAATCAAGAAGCGAACAATTGAGTTAAAAACAAGCAAAATATCATACCGTTTCGTAAACATATCATTTACCGACCGTAAACATATCATTTACCGACCTTAAATGTATCATTTAGAAAGCGCAAATGTATATGCTACGAATACCCTATGACAAAACTATCGTCGTGCAAACACAAAAAAGATTCACAATCCGAGATTAGATAATGGCGAATTGTGAATCATTATGAGAAATGTTTAGCAAATTGGCTCGTATGGCAAACCAAATACGTCGGCAACGGCTTTGAAAGTTACTTTCCCCTCTACGATGTTCAAGCCTTTTGCCAATGCTGCATCATCCTTGCAAGCTTGCTTCCAACCCTTGTCGGCAAGTGCAAGTGCATATTTCAAGGTGGCATTTGTCAAGGCAAGTGTAGATGTATTTGGCACTGCACCAGGAATGTTAGCCACACAATAATGCACGATTCCGTCTTCGATGAATATTGGGTCGGTATGTGTCGTTGGTCGAGAAGTCTCGAAACAACCACCTTGGTCGATTGCCACATCTACCAATACCGTTCCAGGTTCCATTAATGGCAACATGTCTTTAGTAATCAGTTGCGGAGCCTTTGCACCTGGCACAAGAACAGCACCTACTACTATGTCCACATCTTTCAATTGCTGACGGATATTGTGTTCAGACGAATAAAGCGTATGCACGTTACCTGGGAGTTCCAAAGCAAGTTGGCGTAAACGAGGCAATGAAATATCGGCAATAATGACATTCGCTCCCAATCCAGCCGCCATCATTGCGGCAGCCTCTCCTACTACTCCACCACCAAGAACAAGTACCTTAGCAGGAGAAACGCCAGGAACACCACTAATCAACTTACCCTTTCCGCCTTTTGTCTTCTGCAAGTAATACGCCCCATTCAATGTTGCCATTCTTCCAGCTACTTCACTCATGGGTTGCAAAAGAGGTAGATAGCCATTCGGCATTTGCACAGTCTCGTATGCAAGACACACCCCACGACTTTTAATCATCGCATCTGTCAATGGCCGATCGCAAGCAAAATGGAAATACGTAAAGATTAATTGTCCTGGTTTTACCAAGTCATACTCAGGTTCGATGGGTTCCTTCACCTTCACAATCATATCCGCCTCACGATAAACACCATCGATAGATGGCTGGATTCGCGCACCTACGGCTATATAATCCTCATCACTAAATCCGCTACCTTCACCAGCTGTGTGTTGAACACTCACTTCGTGTCCATGCTTGATAAACTCAGCCACTCCCGCTGGGGTCATTCCCACACGGTTCTCATTGTTTTTGATTTCTTTTGGAATACCTATTCTCATAGCTATATCGTTTTTAGTTAAACTATTCATGTACATTTCATGCCGTAAAGTTACAAAAAAAATTGTTTGATTGATAGAAAGACAACAAAAAATAACGCCAAAACGTTAATAATCCGTATTCATACCATTTTTATATGACTTTTTTCAATGATTTTATATATCTTTGTAACCGAAAAAAGAAATTGACATGAGGATTGCAAAAATCATTTTTGTTTTATTATTTGTGTTGTGTACACCCTTGCTTGCCCAAGAAAGCTATGAAGATGTACTAACAACCTACTTAGCAACTAATCCATCGGGTGATTTTTCTTCTGCAAACTTATTGAAGCCTAGTTTATATGCCATCAACCAACGAGCATTAAAAGATTTCACAAAGAAAAAATCAGACGAATTGGTAAACACCTATTTAAGTCAGCAATGGAAAAAAGATGTCATCTCGGGATTGAAAAAAATCTATGAAAAACATGTTTCAATAGATGAGTTAAAAGAGCTTACTACACTTCTCTCATCAAAAGAAGGCAAAGGTTTTTTACAAAAAAACGAACAACTTACTGATATGACATTCAAAGATGCTAGTCAATTGACTGAGAATTTTTATAAAGCCGTTGTAGCACATAAAAAGCCAAAGGCAGTACAAATCGACAAATCCTGTCCAAAAGACTATGCAGAACTCTTTGACGCTTTCTATGAAGCCTTCGACTTCCAAGACTTGTTCAAAATGGGTATGAACATTTCGAAAGGTAAAGGGAACGATTCTAACGAAGATTCCCTAGTGACAAAAAGGTGTATAGAATATGTGTTAACGAACATGAAAAACATGACGCTCAACAATAGTTATAAATTAATATCAAAAGAAGAATTGCTATTAGGCACACAAATAGGTCAAACAACTGGTTGGAAACATCAATTGGCTGCAATCAATGAAATGACTGAAAATCCCCAATTTCTGGGGAAATATATCCTTGAAAGATATATTAATTGGTTATCCAAGCAAAAAACACCATTGAGTAAACAATAATTCTGTAATAAAAACCATGAAAACAATAAGATTACTTGCAATTGGATTGTTCTTAGCAACATGCACTATGACAACAAAAGCACAACCTAAACTGAGTGCCGACAATATTGATGAGGTGCTCAAAGCAATGACGTTAGAAGAAAAAGCCAAACTATTGGTTGGTGGTGCAAACAACTTTTTCGACGCCGGAGCTGTAGTAGGCGGTGAAGCCACATTAGTAGCTGGTGCAGCTGGAACCACTCCTGCCATTCCCAGACTTGGCATTCCTGCCACCGTACTTACCGACGGTCCTGCTGGTGTACGCATCGACCCCACACGTAAAGGCACCAATGAAACATTCTACGCTACAGGATTCCCCGTTGGCACATGCTTAGCGAGTACATGGAATACGGAATTGGTAAGCAACGTGGGTAAGGCTATCGGAAACGAAACCAAGGAATATCGTTGCGATGTCATTCTGGGACCAGGAATGAACTTACACCGCAATCCACTTTGCGGACGTAATTTTAAGTATTATAGTGAAGACCCCGTACTGACAGGAAAGATTGCCGCAGCATATATTAAAGGTGTACAAAGTGAGGGCGTGGGTGTTAGCGCCAAGCACTTTGCCGTCAACTCGCAAGAAACAGACCGCACGAAAGTAGATGAACGTCTTTCCCCACGTGCCGCACGTGAACTCTATCTTCGTGGTTTTGAGATTGCCGTTCGTGAAAGTGACCCTTGGACTATCATGGCTTCATACAATATCATTAACGGACAATTTGCCCAAGGAAGTCATGATTTGCTTACGAAAATCCTTCGTGATGATTGGGGTTATAAAGGAATCGTGATGACCGATTGGATTGGTATTCGCGATGGTTTGGAAACCATCACCGAAGTATATGCTGGAGACGACTTGATGGAACCAGGACAAGAAAAACAAATTGAGGAAATTATCGAGGGCGTCAAGAAAGGCAAACTTGCTATTGCTGACGTTGACCGTAATGTCCGTCGTATGCTCGAATACATTGTTAAAACCCCAAGTTTCCACCAGTATCCTGTTACTAATAAGCCCGACTTAAAGGCACATGCAGAGATTACTCGTCAAAGTGCGACGGAGGGAATCGTATTATTAAAGAACAACGGAACACTTCCTTGGAACACCCAAGCATCGACTATCAAGACCGTAGCTTTGTTTGGTGAGAATTCCTACGATTTCCTCTCAGGAGGAACAGGATCTGGTTGTGTGCATACACCATACGTAGTTGACATGGTGGAAGGTTTGAAGAACGTAGGCATCAATTCTTCAGAGACTCTGACAGACATCTATCGCAAGTACATCGACTTTGCTAAGGTGAAATTCCAAGCTGAGCGTCACCCTGCTAAATGGTATCAGTTAGAAATGTTCGGACAACAGAAATATCCAGAAATTTCTATCAGTCCGATTCTCATCAACAACGAATCGAACAAGGCAGATGCAGCCATCGTAACTATCGGACGCCAAGCAGGAGAAGGTGTCGACAGGGATATTGCCACCGAATTCAACCTTACCAACGATGAAAAACAACTCATTTTCGATGTTTGCCAAGCCTTCCATTCGGTTGGAAAGCCTGTTATAGTTATCATCAACTCTGGTTCTGTCATCGAGACCGCTTCTTGGAGCGGTTATCCTGATGCCATTCTTTGTGCTTGGCAACCAGGTGAAGAAGGTGGAAACTCCATTGCTGACATCTTGACAGGCAAGGTGAATCCATCGGGAAAACTGACGATGACTTGGCCGATTGCTGCTACCGACCATCCTTCAACAAAGAATTTCCCTGGTATGCTCGACTTCTATTCATACCAAACCATGAAGTCTGATGGCAAGCAAATATCTGGTTATGATTACACCAACCACGAGGAAGACATCTATGTTGGTTATCGTTATTTCGACACCTTCAACAAAGCCGTTGCCTATCCATTTGGTTTCGGTCTCTCATACACTACGTTTGCATACGGTAAACCTATCGTTAAGGTGAACGGAAACGATGTGTTTGTAACCGTCAACATCAAGAATACGGGAAAGGTGTCTGGCAAAGAGATTGCGCAGGTTTACGTTTCCGCGCCAAAAGGCACTATCGAGAAACCAACTAAGGAATTGAAAGCCTTTGCCAAGACACGTGAATTGCAACCAGGAGAAAGTGAGACGCTCACGATGAAATTCGCTAAGCGTGACCTTGCATCATTCGACGAAGCCAATAGCCAATGGCTGGTTGAAGCAGGAACCTATACTGCACATATTGGCACAAATATTGCAGACATCAAGGGAACAGCAACCTTCAAGATGAATACATACACAGAAAAAGTGAGTGAAGCCCTGAAATTGCAACACCCATTGAATCTGCTCAAGCAAAAGCAATAAGGACTCTAAGGACTTTAAAGACCTTAGAAACCTTAAAGTCTTTAAAACAATAATGACAATTAAAAATAAAATCATCATGGATAAACTCAAGAAAGCATTCGCATCAAAATTGCTCAACATCAAAGCCATCAAGCTTCAACCCAACAACCCATTCACTTGGGCTTCTGGGTGGAAATCACCGTTTTATTGCGACAACCGCAAGACATTATCTTTTCCCGAATTGCGTAATTACGTAAAACTGGAAATCGTTCACGCTATTCACGAGCACTTTCCCGATGTGGAAGTCATTGCTGGTGTTGCTACGGGAGCCATCCCACAAGGTGCATTGGTGGCAGATGCTTTGAACTTACCTTTCGTTTATGTTCGTTCTAAACCAAAAGATCACGGTTTGGAAAACTTGATTGAAGGCGAACTAAAACCTAATGCAAAGGTAGTAGTGATAGAAGACCTCATCTCTACAGGTGGTAGTTCACTCAAGGCAGTAGAAGCCATTCGCGCCAAAGGTAATGAAGTCATCGGTATGGTTGCCTCTTACACGTACGGATTCCCCGTAGCTATTGAAGCATTCAAGAATGCCAACGTTGAATTGATAACATTAACCGATTACGAACATGTTGTTGCAGAAGCGTTGGAGACTGGTTACATCAGCGAAAGCGATATTACCTTGCTCAACGAATGGCGTAAGGATCCTGCACATTGGAATCAATAATTAGTCAATCATTACATACATATAATATATGAGTAAATTTGAAAGTAGCATTCGACAAATCGAGTATCCACAACAAATAGTTTTCCAAGGTTTGAGTAATCTTGACAATCTTTCGAAAGTTCAAGACCGCATTCCAGAAGATAAGGCGAAAGACCTTTCGTTCGATAACGATTCCGTTTCCATTAACGTTCCACCAGTGGGAAAGATTACATTAAGAATCGTAGAACGAGAAGAACCCAAAACCATCAAGTTTGAAACGGTTGAGAGTCCGCTTCCATTCAACTTTTGGATTCAACTTCTTCCTGTTACCGAGACATCATGCAAGATGAAACTCACGATAAAAGCAGAGCTTAATCCATTCATCAAGGCTATGGTTTCCTCGCATCTTCAAGATGGAATAGAGAAAATCGCCGATGTGTTGCAAATGATTAAATACGAATAAAGATGGCAAGCAAACTTTGGGAAAAGAACTTTGAAATCAACCAAGAGATTGAACGATTTACGGTAGGCAAAGACCGCGAGATGGATTTATACTTGGCAAAGTACGACGTGCTGGGAAGTATGGCGCACATTACAATGCTTCAATCCATCGGTCTTTTACAAGCAAATGAATTGGAACTGTTGCTCGACGAATTGAAGAACATCTATCAAACTTGTGAACAAGGTGATTTCATCGTCGAAGATGGCGTTGAAGACGTGCATTCACAAGTGGAATTGATGCTTACTCGTAAGTTGGGCGACATGGGAAAGAAGATTCATAGCGGTCGTTCACGCAATGATCAAGTATTAGTGGATCTTAAACTATTCACCCGTGCTAAGTTGCGTAAAATCGTAGAACAAGTTCAAGTACTCTTTGAAGAGTTGATAGCCAAAAGCAATCAATACAAAGACATCCTTATGCCTGGATATACGCATCTGCAAATAGCCATGCCTTCATCTTTCGGACTTTGGTTTGGTGCTTATGCAGAGTCGTTGACAGACGATTTGTTATTCTTGCAAGCCGCATATAGAATGACTAATCGCAATCCATTAGGTTCCGCAGCTGGTTATGGTAGTTCTTTCCCTTTGAATCGACAGATGACAACCGACTTATTGGGATTTGACACCATGAACTATAATGTGGTTTATGCACAAATGGGACGTGGAAAGATGGAAAGAAACGTTGCCTTTGCAATGGCTTCAGTAGCAGGAACATTGGCGAAGATGGCTTTTGATGCTTGTTTGTTCAATTCCCAAAACTTCTCGTTCGTGAAATTGCCCAAGGAATGTACGACAGGTTCGAGTATCATGCCTCATAAGAAAAACCCCGACGTGTTTGAACTTATCAGGGCAAAGAGCAACAAGATACAAGGATTGCCACAACAGGTGATGCTTATTATGAACAATCTCCCTGTGGGATATTTCCGAGATTTGCAAATTATCAAGGAAGTATTCCTACCCGCCTTTGACGAATTAGAAGATTGTTTGCAAATGGCTGCCTATATCATCAACAAGATGGAAGTGGATGAACACATCCTCGACAATCCGATGTACGACCCCATCTTCTCCGTAGAGGAAGTTAATAAGTTAGCCGCCAACGGAATGCCTTTCCGTGATGCTTACAAAACAGTAGGTTTAGCGATTGAAAACGGTACGTTTAAGGCCGATAAACATATTCATCACACTCACGAAGGAAGTATTGGCAATTTGTGTAATGATCGTATTGCCGAATTGATGAATAATATCATCTTTCAATTCCATTTCGAGAAGGTAGATGAAGCAGAAAGGAAATTACTCCAAAGATAACATTTAAATACGACAGATGAAATTGCATTGGAAATCATTCTCGATAGTTGGCTGCTTGCTCTACACCTTATTTATATTAGTAGCATGTGGCAATACGGAGTATGAATTTAGTTCAAAGCCCTGCTTCTTCATATTTGACAATAGCACGCATAACGACCCTACGTTAGCGGCTGCCATGACTCCCTATTCAGGAACGTATGTCACCGTGACATTAACCAATCACGGGGGTGCGCGATATTTCAAGTTTTCCAGCAATCAAGGAACATCATCAGAATCAATATTTGACGGTATCGATTCAAGAAGGAGCTTGATTTTAGGAATGAACGATGGACTCATCGTTGGTTATGGAGTATTGACTGATCCTGTTACGTTCTATGCATACGACCGCGAATGTCCCAATTGCTTTTCACCCGACGCATTACCCGTAAGAAGTTACCCCTTACACATTAACAGTACAGGGATTGCAACTTGCAATACATGCAATCGCAAATACGATTTGAACAATGGAGGAATCCTTGCAGAAGGTGAAAAAGGCAATAAAATGACACGTTATCGTGCTTCCACAACAGGTCCTTACGGCATTTTATCGGTAAATTGAGGAAATATTTATATTAAAATTCGTAAATTTGTTGGCAGTTCGGATAATTCAAGTTATCTTTGCACCTGCTAATGCGGAAATAGCTCAGTTGGTAGAGCACAACCTTGCCAAGGTTGGGGTCGCGGGTCCGAGTCCCGTTTTCCGCTCTTTTTTTATTTGCAAGGTTATAAATCAATTGCCGCAATGGTGGAATTGGTAGACACGAGGGACTTAAAATCCCTTGGCCAGTAATGGCTGTGCGGGTTCGAGTCCCGCTCGCGGCACTTTTAATAATATATTCCTATGAAAAAAAATCACATCCTTGCTCTTTCAGCATCCGCTTTATTTATCCTTTCATCTTGTTCATCTAAACTTGGCGCTTTATCGGCAGATAATTTTGTCGTTACACCCGACCCATTAGAAGCAAGAGGAGGACAAGTTTCCGCAACTATCAATGGTACTTTCCCAGAGAAGTACATGAAAAAGAAAGCCGTTGTCACCGTCATTCCAGAATTGCATTACGCTGATGGACAAGTGGCAAGAGGTGAATCCGCAACTTTCCAAGGTGAAAAGGTAAAAGACAACAATCAAGTTGTGTCTTATCGCCTTGGTGGAAAATATAACATGAAGACCGCTTTCAACTATGTTCCTGACATGTTGAAAAGCGAAATGTATTTAGCTTTCGATGCTAAAGTGGGAAAGAAGGTCGTTAAGGTACCTTCTGTCAAGGTGGCTAATGGTGTACTTGCAACGGCTGAACTATACAGACAAGCCATGCAAGGAGATGGAGCTTGCATTGCTCCCGATGCTTTCCAACGCATTCAAGCTCAAAAGCAAGAGGCAAACGTGAAGTTCCTCGTCAACCAAGCTATCCTTCGTCAAAGCGAATTGAAGAACAACTCCGTTCAAGAGTTCATTAAGTTACTCAAGAACATCAATGCCGACCGCGAGAAGTTGAACATCAAAAACGTAGAAGTTGCCGCTTACGCTTCACCAGAAGGTGGCTTTGCTTACAATGAGAAATTGGCTAACAAGCGCCAAGACGTTTCCGAGGGTTACGTAAAGCAACAACTGAAACAAACAAAACTCGACGCTGACATTGACGCACACTATACGGCAGAAGACTGGGAAGGTTTCCAGCAATTGGTACAAGCATCCAACATCCAGGACAAGGATGTTATTCTCCGCGTGCTTTCCATGTATAAAGATCCTGAAGAGCGTGAGAAGCAGATTCGTAACTTAAGCGAAGGTTTCCGTGAGTTGGCAGACCAAATCTTGCCAGAACTCCGTCGCTCTCGCATGATTATCAACTATGAGGTTGTTGGACGTAGTGATGACCAAATCAAGCAACAATTCGCTACCGACGCTTCACAACTCAACAATGAAGAATTGCTTTATGCTGCTGCCCTTGAAAACGACGCCAACAAGAAAGAGGAAATCTACAAGGCAACTACCATGTATTGTCCAAAGGATTATCGCGCTTTCAACAACTTGGCAGCTCTTGAACTCAACAAGGGAAACATTGATAAGGCTAAGTCTTACATCGAACAAGCAAAACGATTGACCTCAAAACCATCTGAGGCATTTGCCAATGAAGCATTCATCGCATTGACCAACGGAAACGTGCAAGATGCAGAGACAAGTTTGTCGAAGGCTATCGACGCAAATGGTTATAACCAAATGGCTGGTGTATTGAGCATTGCGAAGGGTGACTATATCCAAGCAGAGAAGTATTTGGAAGGCATTAACTCCAACTCTTCCGCTTTGGCAAAACTGTTGAACAACAACCTGCAAGGTGCCCTTAGCACACTCGATTCCATGAAGGAAACAAGTGCCATCACCAGTTATTTGCACGCTATTATCGCTGCTCGCAACAACAATAAGTTTGCCACGAAATCTTACTTAGAGGAAGCTTTACAGAAAGATCCGTCTTTGAAGTCGTATGCAGACAATGACTTGGAATTGTCTATCTTGAGATAAATGAAGCAACTTTCAATAGTTCTACTGCTCACCTTGATTTTGGTTTCATGCGGAACCGACAGCCAGCATTTTAAAATTGATGGCAGGTTCCTCCACCTAAATCAAGGTGAGTTTTATGTTTATAGTCCTGATGGAGGCATTGACGGATTGGATACCATCAAGGTGCAAGCGGGACGGTTCGTCTATGAAACACCGTGTACTCGTCCTTGCATCCTGATGATGGTGTTTCCTAATTTCTCTGAACAACCCATCTTCGCCGAACCAGGCAAAACCGTTTCCGTACAGGGTGATGCTTCTCACTTAAAGGAAATGGAAACTACGGGAACCAAATCGAATGAATTGATGACTAAGTTTCGTAAGGAAGTAGCTAACTCGTCTCCACCTGAAACCAAGAAACAAGTCGAACATTTTATCAAGGATTACCCCGACTCTCCCGTTGGAGTATATTTGGTAAGCAAATACTTCATGCAAGTAGAACCGAATTATAAAAAAGCGAACGAATTGATTGAAACCATGCTCAAAAAACAAGAAAGGTATGGATATTTGATTCGTTTACATCAATTGTCACAATCACTTGCCAATTCTACGCCAAACGGTAAGTTGCCTTCATTTAAAGCTACCGACATTGAGGGTAATGCCGTTTCATCATCTACGTTAACTAATGCGAAAGTTGCCGTTATCACCCTATGGTCTTCATGGAATTACGATAGCATGAGCATGCAACGCGAACTAAAAAGTTTGAAACGAAAGGCGGGCGGACAATTGCAATTGCTAAGCATTAACATTGATGCCGGCACGTACGAGTGCAAGAGCATTATCAAGCGCGATTCGATTTCATGGCCTAACATCTGCGACGGAGAGATGATGGAGGGAAGTCTTGTTCGTAAGATTGGCTTTGCTTCCATTCCTGATAACATCATCCTTCATCAAGGAAAGATTGTCGGACATAGCATGAACATCCAACAACTGAGAGAGAAAGTTGAGGAACTACTACACATATAACTTAAAAAAATAATATTTACCGCATGGGAACACTTTACATTTCATCCACGAAGAAATTAGGAGTTTACAATAAAGCGATTATCCTTCTTGTTTCTATCTTGTTTTTCCCATTAACCGTTTCGTCAAACGACGACGGAAATCTATACATCTATTTTAAGGATGGAAGGGTGGAAGCTTTCCCCAATAATTGGATTACCAGTCGGAGCATTTCTGGTGGAGTGTTGAGAATGGACATCAACGGCAACTATTTCAATTATTCCACCAATGAATTTGATTCTTTGAGTTATGTAGCTCCAACGAACTACCCATTTCTTTCGTCTCTCAAGTTCAATAATAAATACAACGACCAACTTTTCGTTGACGCAGAAGCTTCCATTACTGAAGATAGTATCATCGTTGCCACCATTGGCGCAATCGGCAAATGGCTTACCCCATCGTTTCAACTATCTTCAGAAGAAGCTGTTGTTGCCGTCAACGAAAAGATTATCAAGAGTAAGAAGTCGCGTGTCAACTTTGCCAAAGACACAATCATTACGGTTTCCGCTCCTGGTTATACCGTCTTAGACAGAAATATAATTAGTGATGCTGTTTATAGCACACCAGAAAAATATCTCAGGAACAAGATAGAACTAACAGAGGACATGTTTTCGACTAATGCGCCAACCAACGAAGGTGAGGGGATAGCCATGATGCTTGACAACAATCCCGACACATATTTCCACCCTTCCAATGGCGACGACACGAATGCTGATAAACCTTACTTCGACATTCATTTAAAGGATGAAGTAACTTCCATACAATTTGAATATTCATTGCGCAGTAACATCAGTCGCTATCCCAAGGAAATCCAACTTTTAGCGAGCAAGGATGGAACGGAGTGGAATTTAAAGGAAGTCTATACGCAAAGCAATGGACTACCTTATAAGGTGGGTTCAACGTTCACCTCTCCCATCATTGACTTAGGCGATTCATACGCTCATCTACGCATTCTCCAAACAAAGGCAAGTTACAAGAATAATTTGTTCTTTACTGAATTCGGTCTTTATGAGATATTCGAAAATCCCGATACCATACCCGTTATCGTTGAACCGGAAAAGTATGAGTATTTCATGAAGCCTTTCGGACGCGAGTATAAGATGCGCATCAACTGGTTGACCGACCAATCGGAAAACGTGCCTCGCATAGACATCAGGGTTGAAGACAACAAGTTCATCAGCAGTAAGGATTATTACCTCAATGCGGATATTCAAATCAATGGCGCTGATGTTTATCCATCCATGAACGGACAAGTACAAATCAAAGGTCGTGGCAATTCCAGTTGGAGCAACAATTCATGGGATAAGAATCCCTATAGACTCAAGTTTGCAGAGAAAGTGAAACCTTTCGGATTGACAAAGGGAAAGAATTGGGTGTTACTCGCCAACAAGATTGATGGTTCCATGATGACCAATGCCTTGGGAATGAAGATTGCTGGCGTCGTAGGAACGGCTGGATTCAACCATATCATCCCTGTCGAACTCTATATAAATGGTTTTTATTGGGGAAGTTATAACTTTACGGAGAAAGTGGGATTCCACAATAACAGCATTGACTTGGAAGATGACACAAAAGCTGCCTTATTGGAATTAGATTCTTATTATGACGAGGATTTTCGTTTCCATTCAGATATTTATCGACTTCCCGTTAACATCAAGGAACCCGACTTGACTGAACGAGTGAGCTTACTTGAATTCTCTATCATTAAGGATGATTTCAACGCTTTCGAAAAAGCGTTGTCTGAAGGGGAAGATATCAACAAGTGGGTAGACATAGATTATTTGGCGAAATTCTTGATGGTGAACGACCTCATCTGCAATTACGAAATCAATCATCCCAAAAGTACATTCTTATATAAAGAGAACTACTTCGATGGAGGCAAATACATCTTCGGACCCGTCTGGGATTTGGATTGGGCTTTCGGATACGAACATGGGAAGGATTATTGCAAGACCGATGCCTTATCTGATTTTTACAAGAGTTCAAGCATGGAATGCAGCCAGTTTATCTACGATCTTCGATACGTTTGCGAAGATGTAGACAAGGCTTATTATAAGGTTTGGACAGATTTCATGCAAAACCACTTGGAAGAGGTGTTGGATTATTGTGATGAGTATTATGCATACGCAAAACCTTCCTTTGAGCACGATGGCAACGACCTATATTGGTGGGGAGGTGGTGTTGACTATCAAGAGATTTCTACACGAATGAGGCAATGGATTAAGCAAAGGGCAGAAAATGTCTACTCGAAACTTACCCCATACGAGATAGATGACGAAGACGACGAACCCAGTGGAATTGAAACGCTGAAAACCCAAGAAGGAAATCAACCTTCGCTTGCGGATGTTTATGACATCAGGGGTGTACGTGTAAAGACAAAGGTTCCCGTCACCGAACTTCGTCAACATTTAACACCTGGTCTTTACATCGTAAATGGCAAGAAGATGGTGGTGAAATAATAAATGGTCTTAAGGACCAGAATACCTATAACCCAGGCTGCTTAGTTACGCACATAACTAAGCAGCCTTTCTTTATGTAATACGTATTATCTTACAAAGATAATCTCAATTTTCAATCTATCACAAACATATCATTTAGCCTTCGTAAACATGCCATTTAACACCCGTAAATATGGCATTTACCTTCACCATATAATATGTTCGTATAATCATGCAAAATGAATCGGCTCAATAGAAGATACTTTTCCTAAACCTCTGCTCAACGATTCTAACGCTTCATGTTTAATCTTCATGCTGAAATATCCATGAAAAATACCGATTCTCCCAAGACCTCCCGTATTTTTAGTTAACTAATTTATTATCAACGGATTGGGCAACAAGAGACCTCATGTAACACCTCATGTAACACCTCATATAAGACCTCATATAAGACCTCATGTTTGGCAGATGATAAAATCAATCTTTACTTAATGAAATCTTCAAACTTTCTATCTCGCCAAAGTATCAAAATCCCACTTCTTTCACATCCGATTTCGCAAACTTTTCCACCCCCCAATGTAAGGTCTTACATGAGGTGTTAGGTGAGGTCTTACATGAGGTGTTACATGAGGTCTTCTAAAACTTAACCATTTGACACATAGGTGTTTAAGGAAAAATACGGGAGGTCTTGAGCAAATCAACATTATTTAGAGGAAAAACCGAATCGGATTGATTTGCGTTAATCTAATCAAAATGCTTTCGTATGTCAGCATTTTTTCGTAACTTTGCACTTTATTAAATCATACATATACATGAATATAGAGGCTCAGATTTGCAATGCCGCATTGGCAGCAGTTAAGGAATTATACGGGCAGGACGTACCTGCACAGATGTTGCAATTACAAAAGACGAAGAGTACATTCGTCGGGAATTTCACGTTGGTGGTTTTTCCCTTATTGAAGATTTCAAGAAAAAAGCCAGAAGATACAGCTGAAGATATAGGTAAATATTTACAGGAGAATTGTCCTGCCGTTGAAAGTTACAATGTTGTTAAGGGATTCCTTAACTTGGTTGTTTCACCAGCCGCATGGCTTGGATTGCTCAACGATATTGATGCAGACCCAACATTTGGAATGCGCCAAGCAACAGACGAGAGTCCTCTTGTCATGATTGAATATTCTTCTCCCAATACCAACAAGCCTTTACACCTCGGTCATGTGCGCAACAACCTATTAGGTTGGTCGTTGGCACAAATCATGGAAGCCAATGGATGGAAGGTAGTAAAGACTAATATCGTGAACGACCGTGGTATTCACATCTGCAAATCCATGTTGGCTTGGTTGCGTTGGGGAAACGGAGAGACTCCTGAATCCAGTGGAAAGAAAGGCGATCATCTCATTGGCGACTACTATGTAGCATTCGACAAGCATTATCGTGAAGAGGTAAAGGCATTGAAAGCACAATTCATCGCCGATGGAATGGACGAAGAGAAGGCTGAAGAGAAAGCCAAGAACGAAGCTCCACTCATTAAAGAAGCCCACGAGATGCTCGTTAAATGGGAACAAAACGACCCAGAGGTTCGTGCTTTGTGGGAAAAGATGAACAATTGGGTATATGCAGGATTCGACGAGACATACAAGGCACTCGGTGTTTCGTTCGACAAGATTTACTACGAATCCAACACCTATCTTGAAGGAAAGAAGAAGGTGGAAGAAGGACTTGAGAAAGGTTTGTTCTTCCGCAAAGAAGACAATAGTGTATGGGCAGACCTCACCGATGAAGGACTTGACCAAAAACTTCTATTGCGTTCCGATGGTACTTCCGTATATATGACGCAAGACATCGGTACTGCAGATATGCGATTCAAGGACTATCCCATCGACAAGATGATTTACGTAGTAGGAAACGAACAAAACTATCATTTCCAAGTATTGTCTATCTTGCTTGATCGTCTTGGTTTCAAATGGGGAAAAGAATTGGTACACTTCTCATACGGAATGGTGGAACTTCCCAATGGAAAGATGAAGAGTAGAGAGGGAACGGTTGTTGATGCCGATGACCTCATCGAAACCATGATTGCCAATGCCAAACAATTGAGTGATGATAAGGTCAACAAGATTGAAGGCATCAGTGAAGAGGAGAAGAACGAGATTGCACGCATCGTAGGAATGGGAGCATTGAAGTATTTCATCCTAAAGGTAGATGCAAGAAAGAATATGCTCTTCAACCCAGAAGAGAGCATTGACTTCAACGGAAATACAGGACCGTTTATCCAATACACTCACGCCCGTATTCGTTCTATTTTGAGGAAGTCTGCTAGTGAAACTAGCATTTCTAGTACCTCTAGTATTTCTAGGGAAGCTAGTCTCAACGAAAAGGAAATTGAGCTCATCCAAAAGATGAACGAATTCGGTGCAGCCGTAGAACAGGCTGGTAAGGATTATTCGCCCAGTGGAATAGCTAACTATTGCTATGAACTGACCAAGCAATTCAATCAGTTCTACCACGACTATAGCATACTCGGTGCAGAGACTCCAGAAATCAGAAACGTCCGATTGGTATTGGCAAGAAACGTAGCGAAGATTATCAAGAACGGAATGGCTCTGCTTGGTATTGAAGTACCTGAAAGAATGTAAACAATGGATATTGTGAACCCTCCATCTTACCGCCACGACACCGTGCTTCCACTTCCCATGGAAGTTCGGGCTGAAGCGTGGGCGGTAGATGCAGCTTGTTCTGGCAATCCTGGTCCGATGGAATATCGCGCCATAGACTTACAGACAGGAGCACAAGTATTCCATTTCGGTCCGATACATGGCACGAATAACATCGGGGAGTTTCTCGCTATCGTTCATGCGTTAGCTCTCATGGACAAGCAAGGAATCAAAGACAAGGTTATCTATTCTGATTCATACAATGCCATCTTGTGGGTTAACAAGAAACAATGCAAGACAAAGTTGGTACGCAACGAACAAACGGAAGGACTCTTCCAAATCATCGCTCGTGCAGAAACTTGGCTTCGCACTCATTCTATCCAAACACCCATTATCAAATGGGAAACAACGAAATGGGGAGAAGTACCCGCTGACTTCGGAAGAAAAGGCTAACTCTGATTATAAACATATATACCATAACTGCCCATGAAAAACTATGTTTTTTCACGCCTAACCATCTTGTTCTTATGCTTGGTTTGTATGTCCAACACCTGTCGAGCAGAAGAATGGATAGACGTAACCGAGAAATATCTCACGAACCCATCTTTTGTAGATAACTCTAACTACGGTTGGACGTATAACTATAGGAATGGAACTTCCACGTTGAGATGTGAAACGATGGAATTTTGGAATGCCACGTTTGACGTTTACCAAACACTCAATTTACCAACGGGAAAATACCGCCTGTCGGTACAATCGTATTATCGAATAGGAGACAACAGCAGTACTTTATACTCAGACTACAAAAGTGGAAGGGATAACATCACCGCCGTGATGTATGCGGGTGAGACTACCAAGAAACTTGTTAGTGTTTATTCATTCCATTTCAATCAGTGGGTGGACGGTTGTTGGTATTATAACGGAATGTATTTCCCCAACACGATGGAATCTGCTTCCAAAGCATTCGAACAGAATGCCTATTGGAACCAGATGGAGTTCAACACCAATGGCGGTAATGTAAATATCGGACTAAGAAACAATACACATACCTATAGTAATTGGTGTATCTTCGATAACTTCAAACTTGAGTATTGGGGAACGGTCATCAAAGCGACATCACTAACTCTCTCCCCCACCACCGCAAACTTGATAATGGGAGAGACATTGCAACTGGAAGCTACGTTCCGTCCCACAGATGTAACATATACAAAACTCACTTGGTCGAGCGGTAATAATGCAATAGCAACCGTAGATGAAAACGGACTTGTCACGGCAACAGGTGAAGGTTCTACTTATATTATTGCCAAGACAACCGACGGAAGTAATATCTCCAGAGCCGTTCGTATCAACGTAACCAAGGGTACGCCCACGACAGAATCGCTGGTTGTCAACGAGATAATGGCTTCCAATTACGACACGTTCATCAGTCCTTCATGGAATTTCGATGGATGGATAGAATTATACAATCCTTCCAACACCACCATATCATTGGCAAACATTTACATCAGTGATGAACCAGGAAACCTAACCAAATGGCAAGCACCTTTTTACATGGGATTGCTTCGTCCTAACGAATTCAAGACCATTTGGTTTGATCACGATTTACTTTCCAACTTCAATGTAAACTTCAAACTCGATATAGATGGTGGCACTATTTACATCAGCGATTCAGACGGACAACTCATTACGCAACAGAGTTATCCTGCTGCTTTGGGACGCATTGCATACGCAAGAACCATTGATGGAACGGGAGATTGGGGACTTACCAGTACACCAACACCCGACAAGAGCAATGCATCTGCTATTTTTGCTAATAGTCAATTGCCTGAACCTATCGTCAACGAAGACTCCAAATTGTTTGAAGGTACGCTCAACGTACAAGTAACCATCCCAACGGGAGCAACTTTGCGATACACGACAGATGGAACCCTGCCGACTAGTACCCACGGAAGTATTAGTACAACAGGTGTTTTCAATATTATTTCAACAAAATGCTATCGTTTCCGATTATTCCAAGATGGCATGTTGCCCAGTAATGTTGTTTCGCGTACATATATATATAAAGATAGAGATTACACGTTACCCATTATTTCCGTCGTGTCTGATCCTGATTTCCTCTACGATGATTCTATCGGTGTCATGGTGAGAGGCGTAAACGGAAGACCAGGTAATGGACAAAGTACAAAATGCAACTGGAACATGGATTGGGAACGTCCCGTCAACTTCTCCTATATATTGGAAGATGGTCATACAATGGCACTCAACCAAGATGCTTATTTGGAAATGTGTGGTGGTTGGAGCCGTGCATATACACCTCATTCATTCAAACTAAAAGGCAACAAGTCTTTAGGTGGAAACAAGAACTTGGATTATCCATTCTTCTCAGCAAAGCCATGGATTCGAAACCGTACGTTACAAATACGAAATGGCGGAAATGACAACTATTGTCGCATCAAAGACCCTGCACTTCAAACGATTGTCCAGACATCGGGTATTGATGTTGACGTACAAAGTTATCAACCCGTTCATGAGTTTATCAATGGACAATATATTGGTGTGCTCAACATTCGCGAACCCAATAACAAACATTATGTTTATGCCAATTACGGATGGGATGAGGAAGACATCGACCAATTTGAGATTTCTCCAGATTCATTCTATGTGCAAAAGTGTGGCACCGATGAGGCATTTCAACAATTGTTGAGTTTGTCAGCAAATGCCGCCAATAGCGAGACATACGAGGAAATCAAGCAATTATTGGATGTTGACGAATACATTGCTTATATGGCAATGGAGTTCTATTTGGGTGGATCTGATTGGACACGCAACAACGTAAAGGCTTTCCGAAATCGGAATGGCGGAAAGTTTAGGTTTGTGATGTTCGACCTTGACAGTTCTCTTTCACATGGAAATAGTATGTTCACCAACTTCTTCAACATGGAGAAAAACTATACATTTGACGAACTTTATCCCAGCAAGACACGAATAACTACAGATAATACCTTGGTGACTTTATTCAGGCAATTGTTGCAAAACGATGAATTCAGGAACAATTTTGTAGATGCTTTCTGCATTGCAGGAGGTAGTGTATTCACGCCTGAAAGATGTACAAACATTATTGATTCATTGACTGCTCGCATTGGTCCTGCAATGGCTATCACTGGTGAATCTCCCTATAGCACAGCAAACGATATGAAAAATGCATTTAACAATCGTCTTTCTACCATGATGAATGCCATCAAGAACGAAAGTCGTATGCAATTGGGAGGAAAAACCATGATGAATGCGGTCATCAAGAGCAATGCCAGTGGTGCAAAACTGTTCATCAACAACACCAATATTCCTACGGGGTTATTCAATGGAAAACTCTTTGCACCAACTACATTAAAAGCTTATGCACCAGCTGGATATACATTCAAAGGATGGTATGACACCAATACGGGAAATTGTTTGACAACAGAATCAGAAATAAACATACCTACCAACGACTTCAACTATACGGCAACGTTTGAGGACATGCCTATTGCAGAAAAACTCTCAAAAGGCATTACACCCGTAAGAATCAACGAAGTCAGCGCTTCAAATAGTGTTTATGTAAACGACTATTTCAAGAAAAACGACTGGATTGAATTAGTCAACACCACCAACGAACCACAAGATGTGGAAGGAATGTATTTGTCTGATAATCCATCCACTCCTACGAAATACCAAATCACAAGTGGTGGTTCACAAGCAAGCACGATTATTCCACCACACGGACATCTGTTGATTTGGTGTGATAAATTATCTCCCAACAAAGAATTACACGCTTCATTTAAGTTGGGAGCTGAAGGTGATGAACTAACACTTATGGCTGCCGATAAGAGTTGGACCGACCATTTCACTTATCCTGAACATGATGGCAATCAAAGTGTAGGAAGATACCCAGATGGTTGTAATGATATTTATCTATTTAATGTTCCAACGATTGGAAAAGACAACCGAATGACAAGTTATGCGGTGGCTCAAGAAGACAAATTCTTACTTGGAGACGTGAATGGTGATGGAGTTGTAAACATCACGGATGTGATTTACTTGGTGAACTACATCATGCAACCAGAATCTACAACCATTATTCTCAAAGCAGCTGATGTTAATATCGATGGAAACATCAACATCACGGATGCGGTTGGCATTATCAACATTATCTTGAGCAATTAAAGTCAACTAACAACCTCTATCATACCACACGATGGTATTCTCATCCCATTCCTCTCGATGGTTTTCACAAGCCTCGGGAGGAAGAACGGGAGAGGGAGTTCCATCGGAAACAACAAACGGAGCGGTTTCCACACGAATTTCATCCCATAGATTTGCATCAATAAAAGATTGCAAAGTCTTTCTTCCACCTTCCACTATCAACGATTGGATATTATCTTCGTATAAATCGGAGAGTAATTTCTGAATCTCCATTCCATGTTGGAGAACGATTCGTTTAGGGTCTTTACCTTTCCATTCTCTCACGTTCAATTGTGGATGTTCGCGTTCATTCGTTACTCGTCCAACTAATATAGCATCTTCTTTAGCACGTAAACGATGACTTAGCATCTTCGTAAATGGTGTGGAAATGGCAATTGCTTGTCCTTGATTATCAATAAATCCATTGGCGGTTTGCGCCCATTTCAAGATAATAAAAGGTCGTTTCTTTTCGTGAAAGGTAAAGAATCGCTTGTTCAAGGCTCGACATTCTTTTTCCAACACACCAACTGTTACGGGAATCCCAGCTTCTTGAATTCGTTGAATACCTCTTCCTTGCACCTTATCAAATGAATCCGTACAACCAACCACCACTCGTTTTACACCTTTATTTATAATAAGGTCGCAACAAGGAGGTGTTTTTCCGAAATGAGCACATGGTTCGAGACTAACGTAAATAGTAGCTTGGGGCAACAAATGTTCATCTTCCGCTTTTACTGAGGCAAACGCATTCACTTCCGCATGTCCTTCTCCACACCGAATATGATAGCCTTCACCGATAATACGGTCATCTACCACTATCACGGCACCAACCATAGGGTTAGGTTTGGCGTTCATCAACCCATTCTTGGCAAGTTGAATGCACCGACGCATATATTTCTCGTCTATCTGCAATTGATTTTCCATCAAATCTACAATTTATCTTGCAAAGATAACGATTTTTCTCATTTTTGCTGAAAAATCGTGCACAATTTGGCGTTATTACAAATATTACATGTATTTTTGTTTGCGAAAAACAAGTATGAACTATCAGGAACTTACACATAGATTAACTTCAGTCTATGATGCTGGTGAAGCACGAGCATTGGTAAGAATGGTATTCGACATTCAATTCGGAATGTCGCTAACAGACCTATTGTGTGGCAAGATAGATGAATTATCCGAAGAGGAAAAACAACAGATAGAACGCATTTTCAATCGCTTGGAACAAGGAGAACCTATTCAATACGTATTAGGAATAGCGGAATTTGGGAACCGCAGATTCCATGTAGAAAAAGGAGTATTGATTCCGCGACCGGAAACAATATGTTTATGCGAGCTAATCAATATGTTTGCAACGTCTAAACGATATGTTTACCCATCGCCAATACGCATCTTAGATATTGGAACAGGTTCGGGTTGTATTGCCATTACATGTGCCTTGGACATTCCGAATGCAGAAGTAATCGCTTGGGATATTATGCCCGATGCTTTGAAAATTGCCAAAGAGAATGCGGAAACACTTCATGCAAAGGTAACATTTGAGCAGAAAGACATCTTGAACAATCCAAAAACTTCGATGAAATGGCACATAATTGCATCTAATCCACCCTATATCTGCGAAAAAGAGAAGCAAGAGATGGAGCGAAACGTTTTGGATTACGAACCAAGTGTTGCTTTGTTCGTACCCAATGAAGACCCGTTGTTATATTATCGAGCCATCGCACAATTTGCTCAAAACGCCCTCTACGATGGAGGACAGCTATTGTTTGAAATCAATCCTCTCTATGCAAACGAATTGGAGGAGTTGATGAAGAGCATGAATTACAAGGAAATTGAAATCGTTAACGATACCTTTGGCAAGAAGAGATTCCTCACTTGTCAGAAACAACAATAAAACTAATACATGAAAAAGGAAGAAGAAATACAACAAGCATTCAAGAAATTGGCTGCACTATGCGCCAAAGGCGAACATTGTTCGGGAGAAATGCTCAACAAGATGCGACTATGGGGATTAGACGAAGAAGCGCAAGCATCTATCATGTCTAAGTTGGTTGCAGGAAAATACATTGACGACGAAAGATATTGTCGGTTCTTTGTCAACGACAAAATCAAATACAACAAATGGGGCAGACGGAAAATCGAACAAGCCCTTTGGCAAAAGCAGATGGACGATTCCATCTCGCAGAAAATCCTCGATGAAATCGACGATTCTGACTATTTGCAAGTTCTCAAACCATTATTGAAAAGCAAGGAAAAGAGCATTAAGGCCAATAGTGATTATGAACGCAAGATAAAACTGATGAAGTTTGCTATCGGTAGAGGCTTTACAATGAATCTTATTCGTCAATGTATAGACGGGATTGACGATGAGGATTGACACTTACAACCAACAGAAGGCACAAAAACCCAATAGTTTCTGGAGTAGATTACTCGACATGATAGCGCCACGAGCATGCGCTATCTGTGGCAAACGATTGGGTATAGAGGAGGAAATGATTTGTAGTGTATGCAACGTTCACCTTCCGCGCACCGATTTTGCGCAAGATGCCTACGAAAACGAAATGGCAAGATTGTTTTGGGGAAGGATTCCCGTTGAGCGATGTACAGCTTGGATGTATTACCAAGCACATTCAGCGTCAGCCAACCTCGTCTATAACCTAAAATACCATCAACGACCGGAAATCGGAATCATCGTCGGAAAGATGATGGCACAAGAGTTTCACCAAGAATATTTCTTTGACGACATCGATTTGCTTATCCCTCTCCCACTCTCCCACGAACGAGAACGCGAAAGAGGTTACAACCAAAGTATGATGATTGCGCAAGGAATAGCTGAAATTACGGGATTGCCTATCATGAACGACGTAGTTATCAGAAAATCATTCATTTCCAGTCAAACGCAGAAAGACCGTTGGACAAGAACAGAGAATGTTGAGGGTGTTTTCGAGTTGGTAAATGGCGACAAGATACAAGGCAAACACATCTTATTAATAGATGATGTGGTCACTACCGGAGCCACCCTTTGCTCATGCGGAGAGGAATTGGCAAAAGCGGGAAACATCCAAATCAGCATCGCATCCATCGGCTTTGCAAAACCATAAACTAACATGGTCATGAAAGAACGTTATTTTGCAAAAGACTTATCGGAAAAGAAGCATTTAACGGGATTTAGTATAAAAATGGCACTAAAAGGCAATAAAACAAGTAAAAAGTGAAATTAATCAAGAGAACCCACATGGTAAATGTTAAAATTCATGCATTATCGTGTAGTTTTTATAATTTTATTTGTTCTCTTAATAAATTTACATTAATTTTGCAGAACATAGCTCTAAATACGTATTCTTAACTAACGAAAATCAACAGATACGAATGGTGGCGCGATAACCGACAAGAAGACGAAAAAACATCATTTCGGTGAGCACTTTGCGATCATTAAAAAAAAGAGAACATAACATTAATAACAATTAAAAAATAACCAAAGAGAGAGAATTTATGGAAAAAAGACTAACAATGTTGTTTGCCTGCCTGTTCCTGAGCATAGGAATGGCAGTGGCACAAACGAGAGTCTCTGGTTCCGTGTTATCTGCAGACGATGGTGAGCCGATTATCGGTGCTACCATCCGAGTTGTAGGAACCAGTGTAGGAGCCATTTCAGACGCTGATGGTAAGTTCAGCTTGTCAGCTCCCCAGAGTGCTAAGAAATTGGAAGTGTCTTATGTTGGCTATCAAACGCAAACCGTTAACATTAAGCCAAACGTGACCATTCACATGCAGCCCGGTGAGACAACGCTCGACGAGTTTGTTGTTTTAGGTTATGGTTCTGCAAAGAAACTTGGTACGATTTCAGGTTCAGTAAAGACCGTGACCGCAGAGAAGTTCGAGCACCGTCCTATCGCTAACATCGGTGACGCTCTTCAAGGTCAGGTTGCCGGTGTGCAGGTTTATACATCATCTGGTGAGCCTTCAGCATCTGTCAGCATGCGTATTCGTGGTGTGACATCTATCAATGCTTCTACCACACCTTTGTACATCCTTGACGGTTCTGAGATTTCATCAACCACGTTCCGCACATTGAACCCGAACGACATCGAGACAATGACCGTGTTGAAGGATGCTTCCGCAACAGCTATCTACGGTTCTCGTGCCGCTAACGGTGTAGTAGTGCTCACATCTAAGAAAGGTAAGTATGGCGTAGCTCCAGACATCACCATTTCCGCACAATACGGTTTCTCACGTATGACAGGCGACAAGGTGACGATGATGAACGCCAGCCAATGGTTTGAATTCCAAGAGATGGTTGACCCATCCAATAAGACCAATGCTTCATTCCAAGCTATGAAGAACTACTATAACAAGTATGGCATCTCTACCGACTGGGCAGACGTATTCTTCGGAAAATCTGCTCCTACCGCAGAAATCAATGCCAGCATGATTGGTGGTTCTGAGAATGTTTCTTACATGTTGTCATTTGGCCATTATACTGCTGATGGTATCATGGACGACTCAAATATGCGTCGTGAGACATTCCGCGCCAACTTGGAGACCAACGTGAACAAGTGGTTGAAGGTAGGTGCCAACACCAACCTCTCATTTACGAAGTACGGAACTACCGCTTTCGGTAACTCTACTAACTCAGTATATAATAAGGTGTATGCATCTCGTCGTTATTTGCCAATCCAGACAACTCACAAGATTATCGGTCTTGACCGTTCGGATTACGCGAACTCTACGTTCCAAGGCTATGGCGATCGTTTCGAAATCTACGATTTGCAAAACTATTACAACCCATATTATCTGAGTGAGATTCAGCCAGGCTCTAACAATACTGTCAGCCTCAATGAGAACGCATTCGTAAACATCAACCCCATCAAGGGCTTGAACTTACGTTCTTCACTCGGTTTGGAAGCATACGACTACAGAGCTTCTTCTAAGGCTCTTCCTGTTGGCCCATTCGTTGGCGACGGTGATACATACGAAACATTCCAACGTTTCTACACTTGGACCATCACCAATACGGCTGAGTACAAATTCAACTTTGACAGACATGAATTCACGGCTCTTCTCGGTCATGAATACATGAACTACAAGAACCAAACATTCCGTGCAAACGCTCACGGTTTGACCGATACTCGCACCATGTTGTTGAGCGCTGGTGCTACAGCTGATGTTCCAACACACTCCATGAGTCGCGAAGAGCGTCTGTCATGGTTCGGAACATTGAGTTACAACTTTGCTGAGAGATATTTCATCGACCTCTCTATCCGTCGCGATGGTAGCTCATTGTTCGGTGAGAATCACCGTTGGGGTACTTTCGGTGCAGCCGCTGCCATGTGGAACATTACAAAAGAGAGTTTCATGAGTAGCACCAAGTCATGGTTGAACGACCTGTCATTAAAGGTTAGCTACGGTTCTGTAGGTAACTCAGGTATCGATCCTTACATGGCTCTCGGTTTGGTAGGCGCTGGTCCTATCTACTTGGAGAAGGCAGGTAAGGCAATCAACAATCCTTCTAACCCCGAACTCGGATGGGAAACCGTGAAGACATTCAACTTGGCTCTTGTCGGTAAAATTTTCAATCGTTTCACTTTCGACCTCGAATACTACATCAAGACCACGTCTGACATGTTGATGGAGATTCCTTACTCTTACACCACAGGTTTCTCTGGCGGTTGGGGTAACGTAGCCGAAATGACAAATAAAGGTTTCGACTTCACCATCGGTGCTGACATCATCAAGACAAAAGACTGGTACTGGAACGTTTCTGTAAACGGAAACTACAACAAGAACAAGGTGACCAAGTTGTTCCAAGGACTTGACGAATTGGTTGTTGGTAGCACAGGTATCAAATATGTTGTTGGACATCCTGTTGGAGAATTCTTCATGGCTCGTTGGGATCACGTAGACCCACGCGACGGTCAGAACGTATGGCTCGACAAGAACGGCAACCAAACAAAGATTTACTCGGATGACCATGAAGTGATGACTGGAAAGAACCAATATGCACCTTGGTCAGGCGGTTTGAACACCACAGTAATGTGGAAGGGCATTCAGCTCGACATCCAAATGACTGGTATGTTCGGTCGTTATATGTTGAACAACGAGCGTTACTTCACTGAGAACGCAGGTTTCTCTTCTAACGGTAACCAAAGCACAACCATGTTCAACATGTGGACAAAGCCTGGACAAATCACCGATATTCCCGCAGCTGACGCAGACATTGAGTTTGATACTCACTTGCTGGAAAACGCTTCTTTCGCACGTGTGAAGTTAATCCAACTTTCTTACACCTTCCCCAAGTCGTTGATGGCAAAGACTGGTTTCATCAAGGGTGCAAAGGTTTACTTCATCGGACGTAACCTCTTTACATTCACTGGCTATCAAGGATACGACCCAGAGGTTGACTCCAACCTGACTTTGGGTAACTACCCGAACACTCGCCAGTTCTCATTTGGAGCTCAATTCACATTCTAATAAAAGATGAAGGAGAAAAAGAATATGAAAAAGATATCAATTATATTAATGGCCGTATTGACTTTGGGTTTAACTTCATGTGACTTGGAGCAATTGCCATACAACAGTATTCCAGATACCGAAGCTCTCCAAAATCCCACTGACTTCGCTAACATGCGAGTAGGATTGTACAGTTCTCTTCGTGGAATGAACAGTGGAGACAGCTTCATCAACGCTACGGAATTGATGACCGATGGTTTCAATGGTGTAGTGGGATGGTCTAACACGCTCGGATTGATTCACCGTTGGCAAGTGAATGCACAAGACGGAACATTTGAATCTGTATACTCAAGCTACCAAGGATTGATTGCACGCGCTAACTACATTATCCAAGGCGCCAGCAAATTAGATATTACTGAAAAGGGTGGATTTAAAGAGGCCGACTCACTCAGCGCCATACTGACAGTAGGTGAGTCTTACTTCATCCGTGCATACTGTCTCTTCAACTTGGCACAATTCTTCTGCGCTGACTATGAGGCAGCTACCGCTTCTGAACCAAACTCTGGCGTTTCTTATTCATTAGTATACGCTCCTACGTCTGATGCTTCCAAGTATCCTGGTCGTTACACCTTGGCTCAAACCTACGAGCAAATCAAGAGCGACTTGGTTGAAGCAAGAAAACGCGTATATACGAAAGGTGGAACGTCTCTCGGTTACGTTACCGATGACGTGATTACAGCATTGGAGGCTCGTGTTGCCTTGGCAATGGACGACTATGCTACAGCAGCAGCAAAAGCTACCGAACTGATTAAAAACGGCAGATACATGTTGGCTGGTGATGCAGAGAGCATCAATGCATTGTGGGTAAGCGACGGCAGCGGTGAAGCTATCTGGATGATTCCTACACCAAGCGGAACGCAAAACGAGTTGTCTGGTCAAACAGGACTTCGCTATCAGCCATACACAGCAGGTAGCACGCCAGACTTCATTCCTACACAGGAATTAATCGACATCTTCAGCGATAAGGATATGCGCTTCAACACCTATTTCTTGAAGTCTACCTTGACCACAACAAACGGTGTGACCGCTGATGTATATACTTTCAACAAGTATCCCGATCACACAGGTATCTATGAGGCACAAAGTGGTGAGAGCTATCGATTCCGCTATCAACCGAAAGTATTCCGCATTGCAGAGATGTATCTCATCGCAGCAGAAGCATACGCAAAAAGTGGCGACTTAGGACAAGCTACTGTATATCTGAACGAATTGGAAGCTAACCGCATCGAGGACTTCCAAGAACGCAACTACAACTCAGTTGACGGTTTCATGACAGAGTTGAAACTTGAGCGTCGTCGCGAATTGCTTGGTGAAGGTATGCGTCTGTTCGACTTGAAGCGTTGGCACGAAGGATTCACACGTGGCACACCTCAGCAAATGAACATTTGCGTGTTCCCAGGTTCTAACGCAACTACCGCAATGAAAGTGGATGCCAACAACAAACGTTTGGTATGGCCTATCCCACAGAGTGAAATGGACTCTAACCCACAAATGGTACAGAATCCTGGCTACTAATCAGTAAGATATTTACATCATTAAAAAGAAACTGAAATATGAGATATATCAAATTATTCATGTTATTTGCCGTAGCATCGCTCTTTGCTTCATGTAGTGACGACGAGACGATTAACAGCAACAAAGTTACGGCTGGCTTTGTCAACGATACCATCGTTGTGAAAGAGAACACGGGATTCTTCAACATTCCTATCAAGATTGAAGGTGCTCGTAACGGCGACGTCAAACTTGAAGTTTCCGTTGCAGAAACTGGCACTAATCCCGCCAAAGAAGACGAGAACTACCGTATCACGGGCAAGTCTTTGCAATTGCTGACTGACACCTTGAAATCTTCTACCCTAAACGTAGAAGTACAAACTGTTGACGACCAAGAAATCAACGAGAACAGAGAGTTTACGGTGACTATCAAGAGCCAACAAGGTGTTACCCTGACTGACCAAGTAAGCGTAGTGGTTGTCATTCGCGACAACGATGCTGCCTTCTATGAGAAATTCTTCGGTAAGTGGGAATTCACCGCCATTGACTCTGATGGTAACGACGTGAAGAGGAACATTACCATTTCTGGTGTTACTGATGAATCAGATCCTTGGTATGACTATGTATTGTCTGTCCATGCACCTGCATTCCTCAACGTGGGCGTAGACCTTGACTTCGATTGGTACTTCTTATATGAGTTCGACAAAGAAACGAAGACAGGTTCACTCACATTCGTACAAGGTGAAACCATTTCATCATACGGAGGTGTATACGAATGGTGTTGGCTGTCTAACGCACAATATTATACTACGGAATGGGCATTAGGCGAAGGCGATTCCTTCCCAACGGAAATCTCATTCTCGACGGAAGACAATGGTCCGCTCTACTTCTATGCTACCGCTCCATCTGAAGGATGGTGGGAACGTTATTCAGACATTAAGATCAGAAAGATTCAGTAATCAACTCTTATACATTTAAAAAGAGGGAAGGTTGAAAAAACCTTTCCTCTTTAACCGTCTTATAAGCAACATGAAAAAAACACTATTATTTTTATCCCTATTCCTTCTCGGATTTACCAATGCCACACAAGCTCAACTACGTACAGATGCGGAAATGATGGCAGCTGCCAAGTCTGCTTTGTCTAATTACCCAAAAGCTAAACGACTGATTAAGGAAAAAGGAACCAACTTGGAGAAATTAATGACGAAATCGCAAGTTACCATCTTCGGAAACGAGGAAACGGGATTTGCCGTGATTGCCAACGACAAGCGAAATCCTGCCATTATGGGTTATTCAGACAGCAAGATTGACGTAAACAATTTGGCTCCAGGGTTTGTATGGTGGTTGGAAGGCGCCAATGAGTCATTGGAAAGGATGATAGCAACGGGACAAAGACCGAAGGCTCCTGTTATCAAAGCTGCTTACAGAGATCATGTGGATGAACTATTGATTACCAAATGGGGACAGCAGAAACCATACAATCTCATGACTCCCGAATATAACGTGATTGGAACGACATACGCCCACTACGTGACTGGATGCGTGGCAACAGCTATGGCGCAAATCATGTATTACCACAAATATCCTACAAGGGGAAAGGGGCAAATCAGTTATACGATGGTGCCAGAGGCAGGTACTGCTATTCAGATTAACGGAAACTTCAACACGAAGTTAGATTGGGACAACATGCTGCCAGACTACAAAGGCTCATACACTGAAGCGCAAGCTAATGCAGTAGCTACGCTCATGAAGCTTTGCGGTGCTTCCGTTAAGATGCAGTACACCCTTACGGGAAGTGGTGCATTTACGAGTGATGCATGCCGTTCCATGCGCAAGTACTTCTTGTACGACGAGCACATGCGCTATTTCTTCCGCGATTATTTCCCCGTTGAAGAATGGATGGACATTATCTTCAACGAGATTAACAATGGCTACCCTATGCTTTACGGAGGTGCAAGTTCTTCTGGACATGAGTTCATTCTTGACGGGTATAATGATAAAGGATTGGTTCACGTGAACTGGGGATGGAATGGCGAACAAAATGGTTTCTTCGACATTGCAAGTCTAAATGGATATAGCAAACAACAGGAAATGGTGGCTGTTCATCCACCTCACGATGACTCCAAATATGTTTCATTATGGGGAATGAGTAACGGTTTTTACGTTACGCAAATTGGTAGCAGCTTCAACGTTACCAATACCGTAGCTTACAACTTCGACGTGGATGAGTTTAACGGAGAATTAGGACTGATTGCCAAAAACCTGGAAACAGGTGAAGAATCCGTACTTTACACTATGCAAGTCTCAAAAGTGGAAATGCTTAAAGGCTTACAAATTTCCAATACAGGAAATATCAGCACAACAATGTGGACACCTGGTCAGTATAGAATCTATTGGGCTTCCAAGGGAAATACTGAAGTGGAATGGCAGCCCATACGCTGCCATGAAACCTCATATAACAGCTATATCCTCACCAAGACGGGAACGGGTATTAAAGTTGAAAAAGACCCCAATGCCAATTGGACGGTCTCTGCCATCGATGGTGTAGAATACAAAGATAACAACGTTATTCGCGTTTACGATACTACGGGTAAGATGGTATATGCTTCACCCTATAAATCATTCCAAGTTGACGACATCCCCGCAAAGGGAATCTTGATACTGAAGAATGGTTCGATAGTAAAGAAAATCATCAAGTAATTCCTCTGAATGTTTTTGGCATAACGCCTACATAAACGCCCGAGTGTATGTAAGTACACAAAAGCATTAATGGTAATTGATTGTGGCGATACTTTTAACACAAGTATCGCCATTTTTTTATTATTGTTGTCCGCTAAACGGCGGCCTGGAAGGCCAACAAGCTTATAGCCTAGGGCAACGCCCTAGGTAAGAGTGTATGTGGAATCTGCGCGCTGTAAGCGCAAAAGCATTG
>OCTX012129621.1_pt1 | contig 45968 bp, 47 predicted proteins | sample 1539691 | NCBI WGS metagenome assembly OCTX01 (sample SAMN02144231, study PRJEB22623) | gut metagenome | biome: sheep rumen | host: Ovis aries | place: New Zealand
GCCGCAGACAAATCACTACAGGAATTATACAAGTGAAGAGAACGGCAGAAGACAGACCTGTTTCCAATACACTATGTATGATGTCAATGACGACGGATGGAAGATATACATAGCCGGAGTAGACGGTGATGCAGAAGGTGAAGAATTCGTCGGCATTTATTATGTCGCATATATGCTGGATGACGAGGTCATATTCATAGGAGAGCAGCCACCCAGGGAAAGATGAGAGTATTATTGAGCTCGAATAATTAACGGCCTTCTGAAACCCTTGAAAATAAAGGGTTTGAGAGATCCAAAGAGCCTATTTGATAACAAATTGATAACATTTGATATTCTGTGATTATTCTTCTGTGATACCTGCGGTTTGCAGGTTTAAAGGAAGGATCAGATAAAGAAACTACAGGGTCTGTCTGAACTACATAAGTTCGGACGGACCCTTTTGTGTTGCTTTGAAAGAAGATCATTTCTTTCCCTTCGGCTTCTTCTTGGTATCCGTCAGGACTTCGGAAGGAGCAGACGTGTGGATCGAAGAAGAATCTTTAATTTTGATTAAGTCCGTTTTTACACGATGGACTATCTGCTTTAGAAGATAGGAAGAAGTTGTGAGTTCCCTTAAGGTACGAGCGTTGCAGATAATGCAACTTTTGACGAGGGTCAGGGGAGCGAAATCCCCTTCAAGATGCCTGCTCCGATTTTCGTGAAAATGAAAGTTGGCAGCCAAGGCGAATCTTGCTCTGGAGCATAATGATACTCTGAGAACTAAAAACGACCGAGATCACAATCATCTCGGTCGTTTAGCACTTGAATGTTGATGATTACTTATTACGCTTCTTGTATTCCTGAAGCATCTCAGGATTCGGTATCTCATATGTGTAATGAATCCCGTATCCGCATTTGGGACAAGTCCATGTTTCACCGAATCTTTCTTTATGATACTTCATTCTGCAACCACAATCCGGACATGTTTTTATCATACCTATCACACCTCACTATTCTTGAATTTCTCGACTTCAGATTTCATTCTATCGTCAAGTAGCGGTGAATAAAGAGGATTCTTCATCAAGTCCGCATTGTCGAATCCGGCTTTAGGTAATATAGTGATTGCGATTCCGTCAAGGATGTCCATGTCATCATATTTCTGAACATTCATGTCAATACGGTAATACATATAGGCAAGGAAATTATAAGGATCAGGGATGATATATTCATATCCGCCATAACTCCAGAAAAGGTGTGCAAAGTTAATCACGGCTTCTGGAGTTGTGCAATGTGAGAATAGGTACTGTCTCCAGCTTGAAAAAGTTTTGTCCCATCCGTAATCTATAATCTGCTGTTGAGCTCGATCTAACAAGGCTTCGTCTTGCTCGTCAGTAAGCTCCTCGTCGTAGGGACGATTAAACAAATACAATGTCTCATTATCAATATTACTCATTTTCTTTTCCTCCATTCTGAACCTGGAGCAAACAGGTTCGGGTTAGAATCATAAAGTCTCTGCATTGCTTCATTGACCTTACTCATCGATTCGATGTTGGGTCTGTAGTGACCACTTTGATTATCTACTGATAGGATTTTGCCTTTCCTAAAAGTGATCATGCCTGCACACTGAACTTGAGGATCTTTACCTCCAATCAATGTCGGGTGAGGCGCCCTTTTCCTACCATCATTTGGATTAACACGCTTTCCAATTATAATATTACCATTCGTGTCCATAACATAGGTTAAGGGTCCATCCGGAACCTTTCCGTCTACAACAACCTTGTTCCCGTTTACAGCATCTTCTATTGTAGTTGCGGTCGGATTGTGGAAGTATCCATTGCTACCGTAGATGTCTGGATCTTGTTTATCAACATCGCGCATTGCTCCAACTACATGATATGAATCCGCATAAGGCTGAGATCCGCCTCCTGTTCCGGAGTATATACTGCTTGAACCGCTGCCCACGTTAATCACCACCCCTCATTTTTGTTGTCCAGTCCTTGTAATGCACAAAGGTGGTACGGACAGCAAGATCGCCAAAGATTGAATCGGGCATACTGCCATATACGAGAACATATTCCGGTTCAAGCTCATCAAGCATGGCTATCAACCCTTCTCTGAAATAACGTTTGTTCTCTTTGCCCTGAATACAACCGTAAGTACCTACTGATACGATACTGTGTTTGGGAAGTCCGGCAAAAGCAAACTTCTCAGGGAGAACGGAAGTTGTATAGCTTCTCTCGTCCCCCCAACGGACATTCGGAATCACAAAGATTCCATGTAACTGAAGGTAGTGACCAATTGCTCTGTTCATATACGTGTTCGCAATCTGAAGATTCAAGGGCATGTCCCGATAAAGGCTACAATCTGGACTTACAACACCGGGAAATTTCTTGAGTTCGTCAAGATATTCATCTGTTGCAGAAATCACATCGGAAAACTTGGTATCATGTTCATAGAAAACCACAAATTCACTGTAATCCTTGCTGCGTTTTATGAGACTGAAAGGGATTGTGTCTTTAGGGAGCACGATCTTCTTGGGGGGATTGATGTATGGAATCTCGAAAATACCTTTAAACTCTGCCGAGCGCACGAGCTCTGCTCTAAAACCATCATCTATAACAAAATTTTTATTTTTCATATTAAAACCTTTCTCCGCAAAGCGGATAAGAATAATTGTTGTTCTTAACCCGTCTCCGTGATAGAATGGCTTTGGTACAAGTGATTTATCACGGAAAAGGCAGGTGGTTGCGAAAGCGGCTATTTGCCTTTTCTTTTGTTTTATTTCAACTACTATCAAACATATCTAGAGACTCCTCTGTTAATTCGCTTGTTCGCGTGTTCGCTAAAATCTAACGCGATTATATCCATACTCCCTACATCTTGTCAAGAACATTGTTACATTCACTACATGTTGTGTTTTCGCCAGTTTATTTCATCATTGATTTCGAGACAAAAATATTGATTTCTTATATGCTTACATTTATAATGTAAGCATATAAGCGAACGTGCTTACCATCCAGAAAGGGGTTATCATATGACGGGAGAGTTTGGAAAATTTATTGAGAAAAAACGAAAAGAGTCCAATAAAACTCTTCGAGGGTTAGCTACTGAACTTGATATTGCTCCGGCTTATATGAGCGATATTGAGAAAGGACATCGTTATCCACCGGACAAGGAAAAACTTGATGTTATTGTAAAAGTACTATCTTTATCCAAGGATGAAGCTGATCTCATGTTTGATCTTGCAGCAAGAGAGAAAGAAAATACAGTGTCCCCTGATCTCCCAGAATACATTATGGGAAACGAGAAAGCTAGAGTAGCTCTTCGTATTGCAAGAGATAACAATGCCTCCGAAGAGACATGGCAGAAAGTAATAGATCTACTGGAATCTGAGGATTAGTACCAGTGCTTTACTTTAGCTATAGTCAAAATCAACTTGAAAAGCAGGCTCTTGAGACTTTGGCTTCGTATGATAAGCAATTGCTTGTAACACCCAAACAGATTGATGTTTATGATGTGATAGAGAAGTTACTTGATGTTCCATACGATTGGAAATATCTTACACCAGACCAGTCGATCCTCGGTGCTACTGCATTTAATCCGGGTTTCATTTGGGCTTGGCCGGAACCCGTGTATCGTGTCGGTATGAAACCATATAAAGTACCGGTTGAGAAAGGAACGATCCTAATAGACAGCACTCTTACAGAACGCGGTAACATAGGTCGAGAGAATTTTACAGTGATGCACGAGGTGTTTCATCAGGTTTTGCATAAGAAGTGTTTTCGTAACGAACCGCCTAATTATGCTCATTTCTCGAAGAACCCTGAATACGACAGTAATGGTCATAAAAAGCTGAAGACGGCTATAGACTATATTGAGTACCAGGCAAATCAATGTGCGGCATGTTTTTTAATGCCGAGAGATTTAGTGATAGAAACATTCGATAAAATGTTCTCTCGTACATCGTACAGCAGATTAAAGTGGATATATATTGATAACCTTGTACGAGAAATGGCATATGAATTTAATTCGTCCGAGACGGCAATGAAATACCGCTTAGATAATTTGAATATATTGAGAAAAGTAGGAGATGGAAAGTATTATGAACCAATCAACATATAATTCATTAAAATCTTTTATTTTGGGGATGCAATGAAGTATTCTGATGCACAGAATGCACGTGATGAGAGTGATAGAGCGACAAAAGAAGCAATATTCAAAAGTATTACCAGCGGAATGGAGTTATATACAGCATTCCAAGATGATATGAGAAACAAAAACAATCAATCGTTCCAGAAATGGTTGCTCGATTTTGTGTTTGCTATGACCTATCATCCGGAGAATCGATAAAAACAACGGAGATGGTTATATGAGTCTTAAAGAAACAAGCAAGTTTATATCACTTATACTTAGACACAAGCCCGAAGCAATTGGGATAACACTTGATGAGCATGGTTGGGCTAATGTCAACGAACTTATTGAAGGAATATCGAAGACACAACCAATTGATATGGCTACGTTGGAGCAGATAGTTGAAGAAGATGAGAAGCAGCGCTATTCGTTCAATGAGGATAAGACATTGATTCGAGCAAACCAAGGGCATTCTATTCCTGTAGATGTTGAACTTGAAGAAAAAGAACCGCCAGAGTTTTTATATCATGGAACAGGTGAGAAATATGTAGCATCTATAGATGTTCAGGGTTTGATTCCGAAATCTCGGTTATATGTTCATTTGTCATCTGATTCAGATACAGCTAAAAAAGTTGGACAACGCCATGGGAGCCCTGTGATCTATGTAGTAAATAGCGGAAGAATGTTCCGTGATGGATATATATTCTATCAATCTGTTAACGGTGTCTGGCTGACTAAAGAAGTTCCTTTGCTTTATTTGGATAAACAGGAGGCATGACGAATGTCGGAGAATGATAATGATGACAAGAAAAAATATATAAAGAACAGCACAGCCGATTTTCTTGTGTTTACTAAGAATGCCGGTGATACTGTTGAGGTTCGAGTGCAAGACAATAATGTCTGGCTCACGCAGAAGGCGTTAGGGCAGTTGTTTGATGTTGACCGTAGCGTTGTTGCTAAGCATTTGGCGAATATCTTTAAGGAAGAAGAACTTAATGAAGATTCAGTTTGTGCAAAATTTGCACAAACTGCTGATGATGGTAAAACATACCAGTATAAGTTCTATAACCTTGCTGCTATTATTGCTGTAGGATACAGAGTGAATTCTGCACGCGCAACACAATTCAGACAGTGGGCTACTAAGGTATTAGAGACTTATACAAAGCAAGGCTATGTGCTTGATAAGGAGAGGCTTATTAACGGGCAGATATTCGATGATGACTATTTTGATCACTTGCTATCCGAGATTCAGGAAATCCGTGCGAGCGAGAGGCGTTTCTATCAAAAGATAACTGATATATATGCGACGGCAGTTGATTATTCGCTTGATAGTAAGATTACTCGTGACTTCTTTGCTACCGTGCAGAACAAAATGCACTATGCAATACACGGCAATACAGCGGCTGAGGTGATATACAACAGAGCTGATCATGAGAAGAAAAACATGGGGCTTACTTCTTGGAAGAATGCTCCGGATGGTAAGATCGTCAAGGCTGACGTCTCAATCGCCAAGAACTATCTTACAAGACCTGAGATGCAGGAATTAAACGAGATCGTCACGATGTACTTGGATTATGCTGCCCGACAGGCAAGAAGACATATCCCTATGACGATGGTTGACTGGGCAGGAAAGCTTGATGCTTTCTTAAAGTTCAATGATGCAGAGATACTTGAAGATAAGGGGAAAGTTACTGCTGAGATTGCAAAGGCTTTTGCGGAGAAAGAATTTGAGCAGTACCGTGTTATTCAGGACAAACTATATCAGAGTGATTTTGATAAGTTGATATCTGACGCAGATTCAGCTTCTGAAGACAAACCGAAGAATCGGTCTGACGATCCTGAAGATGATAACAATGATTCTTGACAGCGTTATCAAGCAAACAGCATAATATCAATAGCGGTAAGTAATCATTCTTTTATGATTAACGAGGAGTGATAACACATCGCTGATAACAAATTGATAACACCAGTTCGGATACCCAATAGACACAGGATATTAGAACGCAAATGGAATCAATATAAATCAAGGCTCCTATACAAAACAAGTTAGGATTAGTTTTAACTTGGGGAACTCGAATAATCTACAAACGTTTGAAACGCCCGTAAAAATAGGGCGTTTCATTTTGGAATGATATAATTATCTTGTCTGAAGGAAATATTCCTTAGTAAAGAAAATAGACAGAAAAGTCTTTATGAAAACACAGATGTATTGAACTAATGGAACTGTAAATCGGCAGAAAAAGAGAAAATAAGTAAATATGCAGGATATATATGACAGCGCTCTTACAAAAGTTAAGTCACACATCATTCAGATGGATTCATTGGATGAATGGTTATTTGTTGCTATAAACACGATGAAGGCAATTATAGATAATTCACGCAAGGAAGATATTTCCGTAGTGCTTAAGGCTGCAGAGTTCGACAGCACTGATCAGATCCAGCAACTCTATGATACGATACAGGGCAGATATGGCAGAGAAGGTTTCTCGTATCGCAATGCTCCGGGTTACTATTATCTCAGTTCGCTTATTGCGCGTTTCCCAAAGACTCAATTGTCCGGATCTGATCATGATAAGATCAGGAAATATTTTGAGTGCGATATCTTTTTGCTATACGAAGTGTGAGGTTGTTATGTTAACCAGGATAAGATAATGAATGTAGAATATCTTACAGGTTGGAAAAGTAAACGATCTACAAATAGAATCATCAGGTAAGCAAGGATGGGTGTTTGCGATGTGGTTTAAGATGCATCCATGGGTATTCCCCATAATCATCGGCGGTATCGGTATTTTATATCTGATAGTTAATATCGCGGCGATTATAGAGACAAAAAAGATTCAGGCAAAAGGGTCTGATCATCATATATCCGGCATTCCGTTTCTCGGAGGGATACACTTACTTATCGCAGGGTTAATCAGTCCGATTAAATGGCTGGCACTGCTTTGTATTTTGGATTTTACATTCTGGTGGTTCCTGTATGCGATCTTTATTGATGCCGGATTTAACAAGAGTGACAACACCGAAAAATTAACGCAAGGCTATAAGCCGCCTAAGAAGCATGCGAAGACTTTAAAACCTGTAAAAGCATCCGGTGTGGGTATAAGTGATGTGCTTGTTTTTTTGATGCTGCTTGCATTCTCCATAGCGGGTTATGCAGGCGGAAATGTTATTCTCGCATATTTGGCCGGAGTACCTGCAGTTATGTTGTTTCCGTATCTGACATTAAAAAGGCCATATTTTAAGGCGGATACCTATGGGATACTATACAGGAAGGCGTCGGGCTTTCAATACGGGAATACTTCCTCTTTTAAATGGGAACAGGTAGATGCAATTATCATAGATAATCATATTTTTACGATTGATGAAAAGCTTGGTGACATATCGGAAAGTGAATTAAACTCGGATGCGCTTGCCCGGTTGGATGCTTTTGCAGGGTGCACGCAGGAAAAATACGAAGACATGGCTGAGTGGATAGAAGATGGATTCTTTATAGCTGTTAAGCAACATGAAAAAGGAGCACCTGAATTGATTGAAATAGGATCTTTTTTCAAACAAAAGGATGTTCTTCAAATAGGAGAAATGATAAAAGATCTGTGGCAGAATTGGTGGCACTCGAACGTGTATTGAATCAAAAACCTTATTAGTAGGACCGTGTATAAGACAGTTGGGAGAAGTGGGATGTATATAGTCAAAGCAGAGTCAGATCAGATAGAAAGAATAGTAGATATGTCTGTCAGAGCTTTTGAAACAGATGTAAATGTCGGTGGAGTAAAAGGTGACTGTCCGCCTGGATTTGATTCAGTAGAATGGCATAAACAAATGGCCCGGGAGGGGCATTTGTATCAGGCAATGATAGAAAAAGATCCGATAGGGGCTGCCATTGTATTTCCGGATGAAACGGGAAAAAGCGTATACATCGGCAGGATTTTCATTGACAGCATCTATCATAGAAAAGGCTACGGCATTCGCTTGATGGATTGCATAGAAAAGGAATTCCCGTGGGCTAATGAGTTTAATCTGGATACTCCGTGTTGGAATGAGCGGACAAATGCTTTTTACAAAAGATTAGGCTATAGTGTCATTAGAATTGAGGATGGCTTCGTCTTTTACCGAAAAAAAGCGAACTCAAGGGAGGGATAGATTCATGAAGATTAACAAGAGAAGTATTGCGTTGATTCTGGTTGCCGGCATGATGTTGGCAACTTCCTGCGGTAAGACTGCTGAAGAAACAGCAGAAGTGACAACTGAGGCAGAGACAACAATCGTCGAGACTACAGTTGAAGAAACAACAGTAGAGACGACCGAAGAAACAACTGAGCAGACGGAAGAAACAGATGAGACGGAAGATGCCATTGAATTCGATATCTCCGAATTCCCTTTTGAGATCAACGAATCCACATTCGTTGAGGCATCGGAGAATATCGGCGGAACGGTTATGTACTACAAGGTTGATGACAGTGAGTGCCTCGCTGAGTGGTTTGATTCTGTATCAGAAAATTTTGTAACCAGAATGCCTGAGCAGTTTACAGAGAACGAAGATTTCGAGATGGATATGAATTGGTACACAGACGAAGACGGTGATGCATATGCATTGCTTGCCAGTTATGTGTTAACAGATGATGCAATTGAGGATATCGGTTATCCCGATCACTCCGGTGCATTTATCGGAGTTTACGTCTCAGGTGACAACGGTATGTACATTTCCTTAACTGACTTCAGCAACGATGCAACAGGCATCGATATGCTGGATGAATTCTGCGATGTAATGGGCATCATTAGCCCTGTAGCAGAGCGCGAATAATTAAAACGGGGATTAAGGAATGAAGGGATTACTTAGAGGAATAGGTTATTTCCTATTATATTTTGTATTTACCATAGCTATTCAAGTTGTATTGTCTATTGTGATCGTTCAGATTGCGGCTGGCATGGGAATCACCGGCCAGACTCAGTTAGAGGACTTCGCGAATAAGAATATCCTGGGCATGACTATAGTTTCAGGCCTGCTAACAGTTTTGTTCTTATACTTTTGGTTTAAGATCCCGAAGAAAGATATCAGGAAAGAATGGAAACTGAACAGCTTTGCTTCCCAAGATCTTATAAAAGCTTGTCTGTTGTCATTTTCATTGTCAAGCGTATTTTCCCTTCTGACATTAAATGCGGACTTTGAGAATTCAAGGCAGATTGCAGCTTCTGCACAATACTATTCGTCTATGGTGCCTTATCTGGGGATAATACTTATGGTTCTTAATCTTCTTGTTATTGCTCCTGTTGCTGAAGAGTTAGTTTTAAGAGGAATCGTTTATACCCGTATCGAAAAGGAACTGAAACCTATTGTAGCGATAATTGTCAGCGCTGTTTTGTTTGGCTTGATGCATTTTATGGCTGGCGGGATCATACTTGTTGCAGGTACAGCAATAATGGGATTGATCTTTGGATTGTTGATGTATAAATACAGATCACTGTGGCTCTGCATAATCGCTCATATATGTGTTAACATACCCGACTTCATTTATTCGAAAGAACGATTTGCTTCAGGTGGTCTGAAGATCGGTCTGATATGTGTATTCAGTGTCGTATTTTGGGTTACTTTGATTTGGATATTCAGTGATAAAAGAGTTGTACGCAGAGGCAAGATACTTAGATGATTGACTCCTTCAAGAACAGAGTGTAAAATTACACCAATAGTAACCAAATGCACACAGGTTACATGAATGAAGGGGATAAAGATTATGTTAAGCGGAAAAAAGTCTAAGGCTCTTCTAATAGGAACTATGGTAGTTTCTACTCTGTTCAGCGGATGCGGAGTAGAAAAGGACTCTGATGACAGAGTAATGCTGGAAATTGAAGAATGCATAACAGAGGTCACTTCTGACGGGCAGGAAACCCTTTTGGATACCAATTACGGAAGCTATTGGCAATACGATTCTGATGATAATCTTCTCATAGCATCCAACTGCTGTACGGAAGTATCAATCTATAACCTGGATACCGGAGACAAAACGGATATCGGCTTTCCGATGATCGATGGCAGGGTTGGCGAATTCGATTATGAAGGACAGAGGATGTATGGAATTAACACATGGTATGAAGACGGCAATGTGAACATTTATGCAAGTGATATCGCTAATAATACACTTGTTGTTTTTACCTTTGACTGCGCCACAGAAGAGCTGGCGGATACAGCTTGCTATGATATACAAAGTTCTATGTTTGTAAGAGATACGGGTAACTCCATTGTATATGTAAACTCTCAGCGTGAACTGAATATTTATGATAAAACGACTGGAGAGAATGAAACTGTTGCCGGTGACATTGGATACCTGGGGGCAGGCTTTGATCTGATCGTATTGAACGGTGACAGAAGCAAAGTCCTGTTTGCGAGAACAGAAGATGAGGCTTCTGTTTTATATGAGTACGATATTCCGTCAGGTGACACCCGCGAGGTTTACAGATGCAGCAAAGGGAATTACATAACCGGTTTCACCTATGCTTTAGACAGCAACAAGATTTATCTGAGATACGGAAAGAAATTTAATTCGATAGCAGGCTATGGTTGCCTGCCCAATCATACAATGGTCATAACAACAGACGGCCGCAATTATGAGTTGCATTCTTCCTTGATTGACGGATATAGTTTTTCCAAAACAGGCATTGTCATTTATTGATATAATGCAAAGAGGTGGAGTAATACTATGAGAGTTACAAATCTTCTATTGCATATAGCTGCTGTGATCCTGATGTTGCCGGATCTGTTGTTTGTCGGCATAAACACATTAATGGGTCTCGGCTATTGTAATCTTATTGAGTTAATTGAAGTAGGGTTGGCCAATCTGATTATATGTGCTGCGGGCTTGACTTCCTCGGTGGGAGAGGTAATACAGTTTGCCAAATATAAATCAACCAGACCGAACGTATATATGAGACGTCAGCTTATCAGCCACGGTCTTTCTGCTTTGTGGTTTGCCTTAGCGGTCGGATATATTATTCTGGTACATATTCACTCTACTTATAATCACGAATATGGTTTTAGCTTATATATTAATCTGCTTGGATTTGTTTTGAGCCTTGTCGCGATAATACTTAATATAATATTCGGTATCAGAAGAAACAAAAAAGCTAAGCTGCAGTAAACAGACAGATAATAAAACGTTGAAAGCCCCTGATAATAGGGGCATTTTCTTATTTGTGCCGGAAAATTCCATACTACCGTTCCATAAAAAATGAGTTTCAACGTGAAAAATATGGAATTTTTCAAAATCCTTTTTGCAACTGGCTGTATATCACTGCACGAAGATGACTACCCAGTCGTCGTTGATCAGCTCATAAGGATTACCGCAGTGAGGGCACTTATCGACATGCATGGCATCGAAAGTTGCACCGCATGTGCTGCAGTTAACCGCATGAATGGAGAAGCCTAAGTCATCGTTAGTCTTCAGGCGGCGGATCAGTTCCATCTTGAAGTTGCGCTGGTGCTTAGAAAGCTTACCTTCGCACCAGACTTCGCAAGATACATAATTGATTAGTCTTACATGGAGGATGTCACCTACCACGGTGCATCCTTCATACTTGAATCCGCCTCTGTATTCGACGTCAACGACATCGTTCAGGTATCCGAGCTGATCCTTGCCCTTATAGATGGAGAGGTTGCTTCTGTCATCGGAGAATATGATCGACCTCAGAAGAGACACTATCTTGCCTTCGAAATACTCATACGAGAAGTCAGGGAAGTACATGCGCATGTCGTTCTCGAACTTTCTCTTGGTAAATCTTGCAGCCTGAATATCAGAAGTGTCGGCAGCCTGTGCGAACATCTTGGAGAAAGCAGTAACACCGATAAACAGCGAATAACCAAGATACAGGAAGATCGTGCCGAGCCAGCCTGTCAGAAGACCTGCGATGATACCGAAGAATATTCCGGCGCCCCATGATTGGTTGGCGATTCCGTTATAGAGACCGACACCGATCGCGACTGCGATCCCGGCGATGATACCGAACTTTACGACACCCTTTAATCCCTTGTCGATGCTGCTTCTTTCCACGAACTTCGGAAGTGTATAGAAGCTTGTGACGCAGGGGAAGAACTTGAATGTCTTGAATGTTGTTCCGCACATCGGGCAGCCGTTGACGAATGACCTCGCACCTGCAGAGTGACCGCAGTTAGGACAGCTTATGGTCTCCTCCTGATAATCCTGCTTGTGAAGGATGTTGCAGTAAAGCGTCTCCGTATCGTTATCGGACTTTGCCAGCATTACATCATCTTTGTAGTAGTCAGTCTCGAAGTTACATTCCTTGTATGTCATGTCTAGAATGTAAGGCTGCTTTTCCTTGTTAAAGGTATTGTCGATGTCGTCCTCGATCTTCTCGATTTTCTTTACGGCTCTGATGCCCTTCTGATCGAGTCTTTTACGGTGACATTCAAGATAGTAAGAGAAGTCGTTCGATGCATATTCAGGCACCGGTCCGCCGTTGTAAAACTCTACATACTGATCGAAGAACTCGTCTCTGATAACCTTTGAATCCATATCCCTATCCTCCTTATCCTTCATCATTTTATCACGACTGGGCGACACATAAAGATATAACTGTTGCTTAAGCGACACGATCCGCGGTCATTATTCATTGGTTTTCATTTAACACCCTGTAATAATGAAGGTGTGATCATATTGATCACAGTCTGACAAACATTATCACAAGGAGGGTAGGACAATGAAGGAAATGAACATGAAACAGTTGATCAAAGTAACAGGCGGAACAGTTAATGACAACTACAGTCCGGATGCCTATACGGACAACCTCGATGAGATCCTTAACGGTGAGAAGTACGACGCTCTCGCTCAGTGGATCGCTGACTACTTAAATGGTGACAATGTCAGGACAAGAGAGGTAGATAACTGTATCGATATCTACGACTGTGAGATTTAAGCCCGTACTTCTTAAGGAGGGAATTACTATGATTACTACAGATAAGAAATACACGATCAAGGAATTGTCTTTCAATGAGATGGAAGATGTTGCAGGTGGTCATCCGTTCGAAGATTGCTTCGGTGATGATGATCTTCACAGAGCAGGCGTCACATACGTAAACACGGTATTTGGTGATGACGAATACTACATCGGTTCCACGCGTATAAGTAAAGATCTTGCACGCAAGTTAAGAGAACACAGCCGTCAGGTCTGGAGGAATTATTCAGCATCCGGCAAGCTCGTTGATTACTGTAGAGAGTGGAAGCTGATTCTCGCTAATCAGTACGGCATCGATTGGAACGGAGTACTCGGAGAGAATAAGTTCCAGTGGGGTTGCTAAGGAGGAAATGACAATGATTACTACGGCATATAAGACATCAAAGATCACAGAACTTAATCTGAACGAACTGTCAGAGGCTGCGGGCGGAACATTTACCCCTAACACATATGGTAAGAAAGAGTATCACATGTGCGGCATCTCCACGAAATATCATTTCCTGGATTCAGATGAGTTCCGGTTCATGGGGAGAAAGATATCGCAGAATCAGGCGAATGAGATCGTTAAGATCGCAAGAGACGTAAGCCGTTATATAAACGGAGGTTACGACGGAGCGAATCAGATAGGCTACAACGAGCCCCTGTTTATCAACGCTTTCAACAGCCAGCTGTCAGCAAGGTTTGGCATAAAGTGGAACGGCGTCGCCGGAGTCGACTTATAAATGATAGTAGTTATGTTTACCTATCTAATAAGATAAGTATCATTGGAAATAGAAGGACGACCGCTAGTAAAAGACCTGTAAAGGCGATCTTTATGCGGGACGAGGCGTTGGTCAGTTTCTTGACAATTGGTCTTATGATGAACGTGTCGCAGGGGAAAGCTAGAGCAATTGATGCTATAGCTACTGCCAAAACACAGGCAATCCATGAAATCGGATTTGACGCGGGCAAGAAAGATCTTATGAACACGAGCATTTCAACGTGTATAAGATATACTGCATATGAGTGATCTGCGATGAAGGTTGCAATCTTTCCCATGGGTTTGAACATAGGAACGGATTCCAACAGAAGATATAAGCCAATGCAAGTGAACAAGTATATCGGAGAATTGTCATGTATGCCGTCTAATCCTTCGGTGTACATGACCATTCCCGTCGTAATTAACAGGCAAATCAAGCCGATTATTATGAATACTATCTTCTTTTGGTGGAATACATCTAAACGGTTAATAATATAACCGCAAAGAAAATAGAAATACCAACCGACAAAGGGCCACGTGTGAACGGGAAACGGACTTCCTAACAGGTAATCAAAAAGAATAATCGATACGATTTCAAACCCGACAGCTATATAGAAGAACAGCTTAAGAGAAGTAACCGACATCTTGTTGAACATGATTGAGATAAAGGGGGCGGTGAGCATGAATCCTATTAATGAATAAATGAACCATGTGTATCTGGCGGTAGAAGAAGGAAGAATAATCCAGAACAAGTCCTTAAAGAACCCCGTAATATCTGATAAGTGCTTATTGGGATCACAGTAGTAGTAATAGACCATTATTAAAGCTGAATAAAAGAACAACGGTATAACAAGAGAACAGAACTTTTTCCAATAAAAGCTTCTGTAAGAAGATGCAGGATCCAGATCATCTTCTTTAAATATGAGGGCAAATCGACCACTTATTAAAAAGAAAAGACCATTAGCGGTAAAGAATAAGCTCTTAAAGAAAGCACTACAGAATAAGGGAGCCTCAAAATCCCATTGTGCATGTATAGAGATAACAAAGAGCATGGCGATTACACGAATGAAATCCAAATGGATATCTCGTTGCCTTTGTTCTTTAACAGTAGTCATTTGTCTCCCTATAGTGGTCATAAACTGAATATATGTTAGCACAAATGAAACAGACTTTTGGTAAGATACAGCTATGATGTATTTATATGAGACACATCTTCATACTTCTGAAGGCAGTGCCTGTGGTGAAGTCCCGGGCGCTGCTTATATTGACTTCATGAAGAACCGCGGCTTCACGGGCATCATCGTTACGGACCATTTCTTTAACGGCAACTGCGCGGTGGACAGAAGCCTGCCCTGGAGCGAGAAGGTTAAGCTCTATGCAGCAGGTTTTCGCGCGGCGAAGGAAGCCTCTCAGGGCAAAGACTTTGATGTGCTCTTTGGAATAGAGTTTAACTTCAACGGAGATGAGTTCCTTATCTACGGCCTCGACGAGCAGTGGCTTCTTAACAACGAAGACATTATGAATCTTGATCGCAGGGGCGTGTACAAGAAGGTTCATGAGGCAGGCGGCATCATGGTTCACGCACATCCTTTCAGGGAGCGTAATTACCTTGTCGATATCAAGCTTACGGTAGATATCTGCGATGCGATCGAAGTCTATAACGCATCCAACACCGACAACCAGAACGCATTTGCATATAAGTATGCACAGCAGCTTGATCTGCCGATGGTCGCAGGCTCCGATATCCACTACTTCCACGAGAAGGCCATGGGCGGCGTGTGGCTCCCGGAAAGAGTCAGTGATACTAAGGATTTCGCGAAGGCTGTCATAGAGGGCAAGGCTGTTCCTGTGCAGGTCAAAGACGGCAAGATCACACCTGTAAAGGACTTGCCGGAGCAGACGGAGCCCACGGGTTACCCGTCATTCCCCGTCCTCATAACATAAATTTTTATTTACAAAATCTTCACTTCACCTATAATACGCGCGTTTATAATAAAGGCAGTATTACTGTCGGAGGCGCGGCTTGGATATCAAGGCGATCAAGAAGCTGACATATTCCATCAATACGGTCATCCTGTTGCTTGTGTTTGGCTTGGCCATGTTTTTTGTCGCGAGCAACGCGTGGTTTCTAGTATGGTTCAGCATCCCGACAGCTCTCGTTTATGTTCTGGGATATGTTCTCATCAGTAAAGAGAAACTCAATCAGTATGTAAGGCTTGTCTACTTCTGGCTTACGCTCTATATGAGTGTCGCGACCGTTTGTCTCGGCTACAAATTCGGTTTCCATCTTTACTGCCTGTCGATGATCCCGATCATCTTCTATACCGAATACATGGGAGAGAAGATCGGCGCCAAAGGCAACAACACCAAGTTCTCGTGCGTCGTAATCATTATCTGCTATCTGATATCCACGGGTTATTCTTCCTACAAGGGCCCAATCTATGAGGTCGATCAGGTGATCGCCGGTCTGTTCTGGATGTTTAATTCTGCGATCGTTTTATTCTTCCTCGTTTTCTACGCGGGCGTCATGAGGAAGATGGTCGCTTCTTATGAGGATAAGCTCGAGGACATCGCGCACACAGATCAGCTCACGAATCTTTATAACCGCCATTACATGATCGGCAGGCTCGAGGACGCGTCCAAAGACGACGGCAGCAAGTTCGTTGCCATGGCAGATATTGATGACTTCAAGCAGATAAACGATCAGTATGGCCACAACGCAGGTGATGAGGTTCTGCGCACAGTCGCAAGGCTCATGAACAAGGTCTGCGGCAAAGGCAAGATCGCACGCTGGGGCGGTGAGGAGTTCCTTATCCTTGCAAGCGGTGATGCTGCTACTGACGGCGTGAAGCTGATAGAAGAATTACGAAGTAAGATCTCTCAGGAAGTGTTCGACTTTGACGGCAAGAAAGTCACCGTCACGATCACGGTCGGCATCGCGTCTTACATAAAGGGCCGCGGCGTTGACGAGTGGGTCAAGGAAGCTGACGATAAGCTTTACTACGGAAAGAAAAACGGCAAGAACAGAGTCGTTATAGATAATATCAATTGATGGGAGAATATATATGAAGAAGATAATTGGTCGCGTACTGGTAGTGTTACCGCCGATCGCATTGCAGGCGTTCTGGTACTATCTCGCATTCGTCCTTCTCGAAAAGGCTTTCAACGGTTACCTTTCAGACGTCATCACAGTTGTATTCACGGTGCTCGCCGTACTCTTCGTTACATACCTTGTAGCCAAGAGAGACGAGAGCTCATATAAGCTTCTGTGGGTGTTAGTTATCGTGGGCTTCCCCATACTCGGCGCGATACTGTATCTGACGTTGGGACATAAGAGCACGGGCACTAAGCTTAAGAAGAAACTTACGGCTACATCCAAGGCGCTTATAGAAGGTCAGGAGATAAAGTCTGATAAGGAGATCGAAGCTATCAAGAAAGATGATCTTCGTATCGGTCAGACGCTGGATTTTATTAACGATTCCACAGGTTTTCCTATCTATAAGAATGGCACGTCCAAGTACTATCCGTTCGGGGAGGATATGTTCGCCGATATGTGTGAAGACTTAAAGAAGGCGCAGAAGTTTGTATATATCGAATACTTCATCATTCAGCGCGGAAAGTTCTGGGATACGTTGGTTGATATTCTTGCTGAACGCGTGGCTGCCGGCGTTGATGTACGAGTCATGTACGATGACTTGGGAAGTATCGCCACTTATTCAGTTAAAGATATCATGGATCTTCAGGATAAGGGTATCATGTGTATTCCTTTCAATCCGTTCTTCCTGATCAAGTCACAGCTTAATAACAGAGATCACAGAAAGATCATGGTCATTGACGGTCTGGTCGCATACAGCGGCGGCGTCAATCTTGCGGATGAATACATTAACGAGATCCATCCGTTCGGAAGATGGAAGGATATCGGTTTCCGTATAACGGGTGATGCGGTTAAGAGCTATACGTATATGTTCGTAGAGTTCTGGAATGCATTCGTTAAGAAGGAAGAGAGCAAGATAGATGCTTTCCTTATTAAGTTCCCTGAGGTCGAACTTACGAAGGAGAACGGCTACATCCTTCCTTACTATGATTCGCCTATGAGAGAGGAGCATACAAGTAATATCCTCTTCTCTGAGATGCTGTCTTCCGCTACGGATTATGTATGGTTCTATACGCCGTACCTGATGTTGGGCGATGCGCTTTTCGACGCGTTTATAAGGGCTGCAAGAAGAGGTGTAGACGTAAGGATAATCATGCCGGGTATACCGGATAAGAAGCTTGTCTACAGGCTCTCGAGAAGTTACTACAAGGATCTTATTGCTGCAGGTGTTAAGATATATGAGTACACGCCCGGCTTCGTGCATGCGAAGGCTTTTATCGCAGATGATAAGATATGTGGTGTAGGAACGGTAAACCTCGATTACAGAAGTCTTTTCCTGCATTTCGAGTGTAATTCTGTTTTCTATAAGGCGGATGTGCTTGATGCGCTGAAGCAGGATTATCTTGATTCGCTTGCTGAGTGCAAAACGGTAACTGCCGAGGATGCCAAGAGAGGTCTTGTGGGAACGTTTATAGATAATCTGTTGAGAGTGGCGGCTCCGCTGCTTTGACGGATGGAAGGGGATAGAGAATGAGTTGTAAGAAGGCTTTGGCTGCGCTGCTTACTGTGTCGATGCTCGGTGCCGTCGGATGTGGTGTAAAGAACACTGATAAGGAAGATGCCGAGAAGATAACAGAGGCGACGGAAGGTTTTGTCACAGCGCTTAAGACTGACGATGCACAGCTGGCTGCCTCGTTGACTGACGGGTTTGACCTTATGGCAGACACGGAGCTCGAACGTGAACTCTGGGGTGATGATTACGACATCATCATGCATTCGCTTTCTTTTATCGAGATCGCGGAATTGGGTGAAGTGGAGTTCGACCGCGAGGATAATACGGCTGTTATGAGTACGACGTTTTCTTTCCTTGATCTCGACAGCATGATCGCTGATCTGCCGACTGAATATCTGACGCACGATGAATGGATCTCGGCGATGGATGAGTGTGATGAAAGATCCGAGAAGACATTCAGTCTCGAGTTCTCTTATGAAGAGGAATCTGAGCAGTGGTATCTCGATAATGACAGTGCTGAGAAGATCGTTAAGTTTTTCCGTGACAGAGCTTGTGTGCTCTCGTTCCCTGTGTACATCTCGCAGGAGGATGCAAGGGCATACTTTGATGCGTATATTGATGCGATGGTAAACGGCGACTGCGAGCAGTTTATGGATGAGACGAATGAGGATACATACAGAGTGTATGATCCCGTCACGGTGCGCGGCGAAGGTGATCTTACAGAGGAGGCTCTCGAGAATTTCATCAGTGCTTATATGGCTTATGTTATGGATCACGATCCCGAGATAACAGAGGATGATCCTTACCACTATACGATTACCGGTCAGGCTCCGTCGTGTGATGAGCTCTCGGATGTGCTCTATACAGAAGAATTCCGTGTTAATTACTTCATGAACTTTATACGAAGAGGCGACTGGAGCACATCACTCATAAGCGACCTTTTGTGGGATGAACAGTCTTCGTATATCTATAACTTGCTTGCGGAAACAATCCCGCACTGCAGCCCTGAAGACTACACGCTCATGGCTTATATCGATCCGTATGCGGAGAATCCGGAAGAGACATTCACGATCTCTACAGAGCTTATAAACGAGCCTTCCAGGACGATCTATGAGGCTGATCACAGCATGACATGGGATGAGACAAGAGAGACGATCGAGCAGGCGCTGGATAATCTTCTTGAAGCAGGCGAGATCGATGAATATGAATACGCCGGCTGGATGGCAGGGCTTACTGCAGAGAACTATGGCTTTACTACTAGCGATACGGTAAGTTCATCCGGTCACCCGAATCAGGCTGCAGGCACTAATGAGAGTGTTCCTGACTGGTGTGATGACGGAAGCATTATCTATGGCCACTCGAATCCTGATGAGAACGGCGTATGGATGTTCTACAGCAAAGAGCCCGGTGTGCTCGATACTGCAGGTTATTACATCGGTGACGGCGGCGTGTGGGTAATGAATTTCTTCGAACGTGATTTTGATGCAGGAACAACCCTTATCGTCGACTGGTGGATAGATGATGAACTGGTCGTTGATACAGAGACCATCAGCATCACTGAAGACGGCACGCAGGAGATTGAAGTCTTCCTCGATGAGAACCCGCACTCCGGTCAGGTCGTCGAGATGCGTCTGTGGGATGAACGACACACGCACGTATATTCATACGTTATTCTGTACTTCTGATTACTTGATCATCAGGTCGCCTTCAGTGAGCTCACCGAGTTCGAGTGCATATGCTATCGCGCTGTCGCACAGGTCCTTTACTTTTTGAGAGCTTGTCTTGAAGCCGAGAGCTTTTCCTGTCTCGCGGATCAGTGCGTCGCGCGGCATTCCGAACTGTGAACGTGCAAGCCAGATGGCAGCGCAGGCAGCCTCTTCGACAGGCACCTGATCAGCTGCTCTGTCTTCGCTTGATCTCCATTCTTCGGGGATCCTCCAAGGTGCAGAAGGATCTTTCCATACGAAGTTCTTATCGCATTCCGGCGCCTTGTTGAGCGTGATGTTCTGCATGGTGACAGAGTACTTCAGAAGCTTAATGAGATAATCAACGCGCTCTTTTATCTTCTCTGTCTTACGAGTGATGCCGCAGGCCTCGCACAGTCTGTCCGTGAGAAGATCAACGCATATCGGCGCCTCAGCATCGACTATAGTCTTTGTCGCCGCTTTAAGCGTGTCGATATTCTGTGCGTCAGCAAACTGTGCTGCAGTAAGTACGGGCAGCGTGACAGATGCTTTCTTGTAAGGAACGGCAGGATTATCCTGCGGAATTATTCGTTTTTTTTTGCGTCCTCGGCGGGCTGCTCGGGAACTTCTGGTGCTTCTTCGGTGGGAGCTTCCGCTTCAGGCGCTGCTTCCTCTTCCTTCGGCGCCTCGACCTCGTTGATCTTATCGAGTATCGACTTCATGACAGACTCGCTGTCTTCCCACCAGTCGATGGACCAGATCTTCATTACCTTCCAGCCTAAGCCCTTAAGTATCGAAGGCTGTGCAATCTCACGCGCTGTCGCCGTCGTGTGGCTGCCCGTGGCGGAGCCGTCGATAAGAATACCGAGACAATAGCTTTCGGAGTCCTTCTTCCTTACTCCGATATCAACCTTGAAGCCTGACTTACCGATGGATGTCTCTGTCTCGTAGCCTTCTGGAATACGCTTGCATATGCTTTCGATAATACCTGTAGAAGCCTTATGAGCACTCTCGGAAGAAGTGTCAGCCTTTAAGTCTTCGCACCACAATTCGTTGCCCTCAGCATACATGAGGAATCTCTTGAATGCCTTTATGCCTTCTGGTGTTGCTTCGGAGACCTTGATCTGCTCAGGCTCGAGGGAAGAGAAGACCTTCATCTCGCATCTTGATCTCGTGACTGCAACGTTTAATCTTCTCCATCCGCCGTCTCTGTTAAGCGGACCAAAATTCATCGATACCTTACCCTCAGGATCGGGTCCGTAGCTTACGGAGAAGAGAATCACATCGCGCTCGTCACCCTGGACGTTCTCGAGGTTCTTAATAAAAATCGGCTCCTCGCTTCCGAACGCCCATTTCTCAAAGTCTGCGTTCGTCTTGCATACCTCGTCGATCATGTCCTCGATCAAGTTCTGCTGCTGGATATTAAACGTTACTATACCGTGTGTAAGCTTCGAGTTAACGGGGTCCTTGGAGCGTGCAACAAGTTCTTCTACTACCGCACGAGCCTCGACCTCATTTGTACGCGTCTTGCCGCTGTCGAATGTACCATGACACGGAACAAGAGTAACGCGTGATTTGATGTCATCAACAGACGGGAACGTGTAGAGTTTGCTGTCGTAGAAGGCACGGTTCGAGAACGTGATGAGACTCTCGTGACGGCTTCTGTAGTGCCACAGGAGTCTGCTCTCGGGCATGCCTACTGCAAGGCAGTCATCGAGTATGCTCTCGAGGTCTTCCACCTCGTAATTCTCGTCATCGAATACCTGCTCCTTGAAGAAAGACGTAGGCGGCATCTGATTAGGGTCACCTACGACAACAGCATTCTTTCCTCTCGCGAGCACACCTACAGCCTTACATGTCGGAAGCTGGCTCGCTTCATCGAAAATAACCAGATCAAACAACGGCTCTTCCGAGGGCTCTATAAACTGCGCTGCAGACATCGGGCTCATAAGCACACAGGGTGTGAGCTCGAGCACAACGTTGGACACCTCTCTCATGAGGCTTCTTATGGATACACCGCGGCCATGGCTCTTGATGGCACGCTGCAGCTTGCCGAGAGCAGAGTCCTTATTCGCTGTCTCCATATCCGGCATCATAGAGCGCTGCACAAGCTTAAGGCGGATATCTTCTCTTGTGATCGTCTCGAATTCATCAGAGAGCGCCTTAAGCTTCTTGATCTTGTCGTCAAAGATGCTTCCGCTGAATGTCTTTAATACATCTGATTCATCGATCGTCTTGCAGATAACAAGCTTGCTCCACGCCTTCCTGAAAGCGGGGAGTAAAGTCTGCTCGTTAACATCACCCTTACTGAACGCTTCAATCAGCGCATGAAGCTTCAGGTTGTCGCACTTAGCGGACGCGCCGTTAAGAAGGATCTTCGGTCTTATCGAGCTCTCATTCGCGGTGATGTCATCGATAATGCTTCTTACAGAATTAAAGTCTGCAGAAGTTGTTCCGGGTTCGAGGATCTTGATTCCTAATCTGCTGATTACTGCACCTCTTGCAGCATCAAATTCCTGGCGTGCCTGTTTGAATTCTCCCAATACGGCAGGAACTCCCGCGGCTGTGTCGAATCCCATTGCAGCGAACTCGTTCTTATAAGCAAGAAGTGTATCTATGTGTTTGCTAAGTTCAGGTTCTGCGTTGCCGGACTTATCGTATGCTTTAACGGCAGTGTAGACTTTCTTCAGAGCACCGGATTTAAGCGGCCCCCACTTGTTGGCAGCAACTTCATACGATGCCTTCAGTGAAGAAGCATCCTGCGCGAGGAACTCCATGGACCATGTCTTCAGGATCTCGGTTCGAGCTCCAAGGAAACGGTCGATCTTAGCTGCAGCACGATCCGCAGCTGCGAGATCTGCACCCGCCTCAAGTGAAGGGAAAGAAGCCTTCACAGCATTAAAAGCCTGTTCGTATTTGTCCGTCGCAGCCTTAAAGGCGGACAGCTCTGCGCCGAGCTTGATCTTGGTATCCTGACTGTATTCTGTCGCCTTGATATAAGGAAGCTTTCCTGCAAGTCCGTTTCCTGCGGCAATGAATTCTGCGAGAGCCGATTCGGACGCGTTGATGCGCTCCTCTGTAAGACTCTCTTCGAAGCCGTTCTCGAGAATTACATTCGGCGTGCCCTCGTTCTCTGCGTAGATGTTCAGCATCTCGTAAAGAGTGTAGCCGCACGGCCTTACTGCAGTAAGCTCATCTGTGTATGCACTGAGCTCTTCGCGTCTTGCGCAGATGTCTTTCTGTGTCTTGTCGTAGCCCGGATCTGTGATGGTAGTGTGACGCACCTCATATGCGTCCTTAAGCTGTTCGAGGACGTAACCTTTTCGCACTTTGTTGGAGTGCAGCTCGAGGCAGAACGGAGCAAGCCCGATCTTGCTTAAGCGCGTGTAAACAACGTCGAGTGCAGCCTTCTTCTCCGCAGCGAAAAGCACCTTCTGTCCGTTCGCGACAGCGTTGGCGATAATTGAAGTGATGGTCTGCGACTTACCTGTACCCGGAGGGCCGTGGAGGACGAAGCTTGCACTCTTTACGGTGCCGTCTTCTTCCTTGTGAGAAGCCTTGTAAATTGCATAGAGCTGGGAAGAATCCGCGGAGATGGGAAGGTATACACAAGACTCATCATTAAAGCCTTTTCCGTCCTTCTCCATGTCTTCGTATTCCCACGTAAGACGGCCCTCTATGAGGCTGTTTACGATCTTATTCGATGCGATCTCGTCGCGGTAGTTATGAAGGTCGTGCCACATGACAAACTGCGAGAACTTGAACATGCCGAGAACGCATGCGTCGATTATCTGCCAGTCGGGCTTACTTGCGAGAGCGCCCTTCAGTGTGTCGAATACGCCCTGTACATTGATTCCGTGTTCGTCGGGAGGTATCTCTTTCTCAAGCTCCGGAACGGGGATGTCGAAGTCTTGCTTGAGCTTCTCAAGGAGCGTGGTGTTGACTATAGCATCGTCGTCGATCTTACGCATTACGTAGCGGCCGACACCGAATTTTCTTACAAGCTCAATGGGAACAAGAACGATAGGTGCATAGCAAGTTGATTCCTTCTTATCGTCTGTCCACTTAAGGAAACCGCATGCCAGGAAGAGCGTACCTGCGCCGTCCTCATCGAGTGCGCTGCGCGACTCTCTGTAGAGTTTCTTGAGTCTGTCTTCGAGATCTTTGGCGGGAAGGGCGGAGTAGAGCTTCTTCTCCTCGTTGCCCTTGATCAGTATCTCTTTGAAGCTTTCCGTATCGACCAGATCTTCGAGTTCATATTCCCTGGCGGGAATAGCCTCATCGCCCGCTTCTGTTCTGGAGATTATCGAGTATTCTTTATCATCTGAGATATCGTCTTCGACGGTGCAGGAGGAAGTTACCAGCAACGGTACCGTGCTGCCTTTCATCTTCACATTAAGAAGTGCATTACGTGTCGTGAGATCGAGAAGCTTACGTTCCCACAGATCGAACTTGTCCTTAGCTTTGGAAGATGTGTTCTCAGACATAGTATTTCTCCTTATTCCACTAAAGTGAACAGTTACATTATAATATAAAAACTATTTTCTTTGACGGGAGCGCATATTGCAGAACGGATGACGGGCCTTGTATTCGACATCGACGATACTTTGTACAGCAGGCAGGATCTGTTCGTTAAGGCGGCAGAAACTGTGCTCGGTGTGCGTGTGGATGAGCCGCGTGAATTTGTGCGGATCTTCTATGCCAAGAGTGATCTTAATACCGCTGAACTTGAGGCGGGACTCATCACTACGCGTGAGTGTAATGGGTGGAGATTTGAAGAGACATTCCGTGAGATGGGATTGCCCTTTAATTTAGGTGACGGAGTGCTCTGCGCGGATGCATATCTTGAGCTTCAAAGTCACATGAGTCTTACGGATGATATGAAGGCGTTGTTGTCTGAGCTTCAGGGCAAGGATGATGTGATGCTCGGCGTCCTGACTGCAGGTGAATCGGCGCATCAGTGGAACAAGGTTGATATGCTCGGGTTGTGTTCGTGGATACCGCGTGAGAATGTGATCGTTGCAGGTGATGTCGGCGTGAGTAAACCCGATGTGAAGATCTTCCGTTTGGTGGAGGAAAGACTCGGTCTGAAGTCCTCAGATATGTGGATGATAGGCGACTCGTATAAGCACGATATAAAGGGTGCTCTTGATGCGGGCTGGCATGCTGTATGGCTTAACCGACGCGGATTGTCTGTTGACGGTCCGATGCCAGACGTCGAAGTCCTCGATGATGAGGACCTTACAGGCACTTTAAAGGGAGAGTTTTTGTGATGTTCGGAAAGAAGAAAAACAGCACGTCTTCTTATGATAAAGAGCATGAAGTTCCCGCACTTAAAAGCAGCATTTGCACAGGTGAGCAGACAGCAGGATTTCTTAATCTCGAGACTCAAAAATTCCGCGATGTAATGCTAATCAAGACACCTGCCGATCTTGAGGTTTTTAAGCGCACTTACGGCGTGGATGAGCTGAAGAAGATCTACTGATCTTTTGTTGTGCACGAATCACAGTAAGGACATGAAGAGCACGAACTGTGACAGCCGCCTTTCTTCTTGTTGCGTACAATGCTTAATACTGCAAGTACTACGCAGACAGCAATTATACCGATGATGATGTAATCCCAGATGTTCATGAGAGATTAAGACAGTCCGCAGAGCGAGCCGATCAGGCGGGCGATGAAAGCCATTACCCATGCGAGAGTACACTGCCAGATGACGACTGATAATGCCCACTTGCGACCCATTTCGCGGCGGATGGCAGCGACGGCTGCGACGCAGGGTGTGTAGATCAGTGAGAATACGAGCATCGAGACCGCGGTAAGTGTGCCGAGGGAGGAGACGCTCTCGCCGAACATGGTCGACATGACGGAGACTACGCTTTCTTTCGCCATGAAGCCGGAGATGAGCGACGTGATGATGCGCCAGTCGCCGAGACCTATAGGTGCCATGACGGGCTCAAGGATGCCGGCGATGCTCGCGAGCATGCTGTTCTGCGTGTCGGAAGTCAGGTTGAGACCGAAGTCGAAGTGCGACAGGAACCAGACTACGATAGTTGCGATAAGGATGACGGAGAAGGCGCGCTGGATGAAGTCTTTGCTCTTCTCCCACATGAGCTGCGCGACATTACGCACGCCGGGCAGACGGTAGTTCGGAAGTTCCATTACAAACGGGACGGCCTCGCCCTTGAAGATCGTGTGCTTGAAGCCTGTCGCCGCGACTATTCCCGTTACGATGCCGAGCAGGTAAATAAGCGTGATCACAAGCCAGCTGTAACGAGGGAAGAAGACGCTTACGAAGAAGCCGTAGATAGGAAGCTTCGCCGTGCACGACATGAAAGGAGTAAGAAGGATCGTCATCTTACGGTCGCGGTCGGAAGGGAGCGTCCTTGTGGACATTACTGCGGGTACCGTGCAACCGAAGCCGATGAGCATCGGTACGATACTTCTGCCGGACAGACCGATCTTACGCAGGAGCTTATCCATAACGAAAGCGACGCGCGCGATATATCCGCTGTCTTCAAGCAGCGAAAGGAAGAAGAACAGCAGGATAACGATAGGAAGGAAGCTGACGACAGTTCCGACACCTTCGAAAATACCTTCAAGTATGAGGCTTTGGATCGCTTCGGTGACATTCGCGGCTTCCATGCCTTTCTGTACGAGGGTGCTCAGGGCTTCGATGCCTTCTGCTATCAGATCCTGGAAGAACGGTCCTATAAGGAAGAATGTCAGATAGAAAACGAGTCCCATGATGATGATGAACATTGGGATCGCGGTGAATTTACCTGTAAGAATGTTGTCGATCTTACGGCTCCTTATGTGTTCACGGCTCTCGTGAGGCTTGATGACGCACTCATCGCACAGCTTCTGTATGAAGTCGAATCTCATCTCAGCCATCGCTGCGCTGTGGTCGAGACCTCTCTCGTTCTCCATCTGAATGATTATGTGTTCGAGCATCTCCTGCTCGTTTTGGTCAAGTTTAAGAATGTCTACGAAAGACATGTCGCCCTCAAGGAGCTTCGCTGCCGCGAATCTGAAGGGGATGCCTTCGCGTTTGCCGTGGTCCTCGATAAGGTGGCTGACCGCATGGAATGCTCTGTGTACTGCGCCGCCGTGATCTTCGGGGTCGCAGTAGTCGTATCTTACGGGGCGCTCCTGATACTTGGCGATATGGATCGCGTGACGGACTAACTCGTCTACACCTTCGTTCTTGGCAGCGGAGATCGGGACTACAGGAACACCGAGCATAGCCTCCATTGAGTTAACGTCGACTGTGCCGCCGTTGCCGCGAAGCTCGTCCATCATGTTAAGTGCGACTACCATCGGGACGTTCATCTCGAGGAGCTGCATCGTAAGATACAGATTACGCTCGATGTTGGTCGCGTCTACGATGTTGATGATAGCCTTGGGCTTCTCGTTCAGTACGAAGTTACGTGATACCATCTCCTCGCTTGAGAAAGGTGACATCGAGTAGATGCCCGGAAGGTCTGTGATAAGGGTGTTCTCCTGACCTCTGATCTGACCGTCCTTGCGGTCGACCGTAACTCCGGGGAAGTTACCGACATGCTGGTTGGAGCCTGTGAGCTGATTAAAAAGCGTTGTCTTACCGCAGTTCTGGTTCCCTACCAGCGCGAATGTCAGAAGTGTACCGTCGGGGAGCGGATCACCGTCACCTTCGCGGTGGAATTTACCTTCCTCACCGAGACCCGGGTGTTCATTGGTCTTACGTCCGGACAGGGTCTTCTTGTTTACCTGCTTCTCTGATTCTTCGCCCGGCTCGATCTGTTCGATCGTGATCTGCTCTGCTTCTGCAAGTCTTAATGTCAATTCATATCCGTGTATGCGAAGTTCCATGGGGTCGCCCAAGGGGGCCAACTTGATCACTGTGACTTCAGCTCCGGGGATCATACCCATATCGAGAAAATGCTGACGCAGAGCGCCTTCTCCGCCGACTTCCGTTATCCGGGCGGACTGACCGGGGTGTAAGGAATTAAGTTTCATGATTACTTCTTGTGTTCTGCCTGATGCGCCTTGATCGCATTGAAGGTCTTATCGCTTATGTAGTGTTCGATGCGGCATGCGTCTTCGGAGGCTGTCTTCTCGTCTACGCCGATGCTCATGAGCATCTCCGTAAGTACTACGTGACGCTCGTAGATCTTCTTGGCCTTGGCAGATCCTTTACGTGTGAGCTTGAGTGAGCCGTCTGCCTCTACTTTGACAAGGTCTTCCTCCTTGAGAATGCCGAGTGCACGGCTGACGGAGGGCTTGCTGAAGCCCATGTGATTGCCTACATCTATTGCACGAACGTTAGGATTTTTCTTGGAAAGGACATAAATGGTCTCAAGATACATCTCACCGGATTCCTGCATAAGTTCGTCTCCCTTATTAATAATTATTATAAGGGTTAGCATATCACAACAGGTCAGTAAGCGCTATATAAAAATATCTATTGACAAGTTAGCGTGCGGTAACTATAATGTGCGCGGTTAGCCTCGACTAACTAAAAATATAAATACAAGTTAGCGAACGCTAACGGAACGGAGATACAATGATGCCGCTTAATCTCGCAGATATCGGACAGCCTCAGATCATTAAGAAGATCGGCGGAAGCCCTGATGTAAAGAAGCATCTCGAGGACATGGGATTCAATGTCGGGGGAGAGATCAGCATCGTTAACATGTTGAACGGCAACCTTATCGTCAAGGTCAAGGAGAGCCGTGTAGCGGTAAGCGAAGAGCTTGCCAGAAAGATCATGATCTGAAAAACAGGAGGGAAATAAATGAAAACACTGAAGGACGTAAAGATCGGTCAGACCGTAACGGTCGTCAAGCTTCACGGTGAAGGTGCAGTTAAGCGCCGCATCATGGACATGGGCATCACCAAGGGCACATCGGTATATGTGCGTAAGGTTGCTCCCCTGGGAGACCCCGTTGAAGTAACAGTAAGAAACTATGAGCTTTCGCTTCGTAAGGCTGATGCCGAGATGATCGAAGTCGAGTAAAGAAGGAGAGGAATTGGAGTAATGAGTACAGTAATAGCCCTAGCAGGTAACCCGAACAGCGGTAAGACAACTCTGTTCAATGCGTTGACCGGTTCCAACCAGTTCGTAGGTAACTGGCCCGGCGTAACGGTAGAGAAGAAGGAAGGTAAACTTAAGAAGCACGATGATGTAACTATCACAGATCTTCCGGGTATCTATTCACTTTCCCCTTACACTCTCGAGGAAGTAGTTGCAAGAAACTACCTCATCAACGAGCGTCCCGATGCTATCCTTAACATCATCGACGGTACAAACCTCGAGAGAAACCTTTATCTCACGACACAGCTTACTGAACTTGGTATCCCTGTTGTTGTAGCAGTTAACATGATGGATATCGTCGAGAAGAACGGCGACAAGATCAATACAGAAGAACTCTCAAGACAGCTCGGCTGCAAGGTAGTTAACATCTCAGCCTTGAAGGGCGACAATGTTATCTCGGCTGCAGAGGCTGCCATCGAAGCTGCAAAGAACGGTAAGACCGTTCCGATGCATACATTCTCAGGTCCTGTAGAGCATGCAATCGCTCATATTGAGGAAGCTGCAGTTCACGGACTTCCTGAAGAGAGACAGAGATGGTATGCGATCAAGATCTTCGAGAGAGACGATAAGGTTCTCGAGCAGCTTAATATCGATCCTTCCACAATGCAGCACATCGAGCATGACATCGCTGCAGCTGAGAAGGAGCTCGATGACGATGCAGAGAGCATCATCACAAACGAGCGTTATATCTATATCGCAGAGGTTATCAAGTCCTGCTACAAGAAGAAAAATGCTGGCGGACTTACAACATCCGATAAGATCGATAAAATCGTAACTAACAGATGGCTTGGTCTTCCTATCTTCGCAGTGATCATGTTCCTTGTTTACTGGATAGCGATGGTAGGTGTAGGTGCCGCTGCAACAGACTTTACAAACGACTGCATCTTCGGCGACGGATTCCACCTTTTCGGCATGGACGGCGGATATGCTGACATCGCAGACGAGTATGCGGGTGCGTCCGCTATCGTTGACGGTTACGATGCTTATGTAGAAGAGAACGGTGAGGCTCCCGTAGCTGAGTTCACATATGAAGTAGAAGACGAGGAGACTCTCGAGATAACAGAAGAGACTGCAACAATCGCAGAGTATGAGGAGGCTGCTGCTTTCCTTGATGAGATCGGCGACGAGCCTGATCCTGCAGATTACGGCACTTGGATCCCGAGTATCCCTGCACTCGTAGAGAGTGGTCTTGATAAGGCAAACGCTTCCGACTGGCTCAAGGGTCTTATCCTTGACGGTATCGTAGCCGGCGTAGGTGCGGTTCTTGGCTTCGTTCCTCAGATGCTCGTACTCTTCCTTATGCTCGCATTCCTCGAGGCTTGCGGTTATATGGCACGTATCGCATTCGTACTTGACCGTATCTTCAGAAAGTTCGGTCTTTCCGGTAAGTCCTTCATCCCTATGCTCGTAGGCGTAGGTTGCGGCGTTCCGGGTATCATGGCTAGCCGTACCATAGAAAATGAGCGCGACAGAAGAATGACTATCATGACAACAACATTCATTCCCTGCGGCGCTAAGCTTCCTTTCATCGGAATGGTCGTAGGTGCGATCTTCGGCGGCAACGCTTGGATCTCCGCTTCCGCTTACTTCATCGGTATGGCAGCGATCATCATCTCCGGTATCATGCTTAAGAAGACAAAGATGTTCTCCGGTCAGCCTGCTCCTTTCGTAATGGAGCTTCCTGCTTACCACATGCCTACTCTCGGCAACGTACTGAGATCGATGTGGGAGCGCGGCTGGTCCTTCATTAAGAAGGCCGGTACGATCATCCTTCTTTCAACTATCGTTGTATGGTTCACAAGCTTCTTCGGCTTCACAGACGACGGCTTCCGTATGCTTTCCGAGGACGAGCTCGATCTTTCCCTGCTCGCTACTATCGGTAACGCCATCGCATGGATCTTCATTCCTCTGGGCTGGGGTAACTGGCAGGCAACTGTCGCATCCATCACAGGTCTTGTTGCTAAGGAGAATATCGTAGGTACTATGGGTATCCTCTACGGAGGCGGAGAGCTTACTGCATGGCAGACACTTGCTCAGAACTTCAACGGCGTAACAGGTATGTCCTTCCTCGTATTCAATCTCCTCTGCGCACCTTGCTTTGCTGCTATCGGTGCCATCAAGCGTGAGATGAATAACGCTAAGTGGACATGGTTCGCGATCGCTTATCAGTGCGGATTCGCTTATGTGATCTCGCTCATGATCAACCAGTTCGGCGGTCTGTTCACAGGTGACGTAAATGTTATCGGTCTGATCTTCGCAGTAGTGGCGCTCGGATTCATTATCTACATGCTGTTCATTAAGAAATACAAGGAAGCTGATAAGCTTACCAAGATTTCTTAAATCACAGGTTTTACGACTATGGTGCAGTGGCTGGCAGACAATCTCGGCAACCTAATAATCTCTCTTGTTCTCATAGCCGTTGTCGCAGGGATCATACGAGGTATAATCAAAGACAAGCGTCAGGGGAAATCGTCCTGCGGCTGTAACTGCGGTCACTGTGCCATGGCCGGTACCTGTCACTATAAAGCTGGTAAAAATGGATCAACAAAAGCAAATTAGAAAATGGCTTATATCTGAATTAGGCATGTCTTCTTCTGAGCGGATATTCTCTGCTCAGGAGAAGATTTTTCATGAATGCGTTTCTTCTCTTACGGGCAAGACCTCGAATCAGATGAAGACTCTGACGGGAACGATACTCCCGAGGGTGGCGCTGTATAAGGCTTTCCAAGATGATGCTGAATATGCGCCGCGTGCGTATGATCTTGTTCGTAAATACATGATCGAAGTCATAGGTCGTCAGAAGCATCAGAGTACTGCTTTCCTGGATAAGATCCCGGGCTTCTATAAGATCTACAGCAGGACTTTCCTTAAGATCATGAGAACTACGGATCTTCAGGTCAGCACGCAGTATGAAGGCAAGGACTACTACGACATCACCATCACTGACTGCCTGTGGCATAACGCATGCGTCGAGTTCGGTTGTCCTGAACTGTGCGTGTGCTTCTGCGAGGTAGATGATATTACTTACGGCGGTCTGAAGCACTTGGGCTTTACGCGCACGAAGACCCTCGGCACCGGCGGCGACTGCTGCGATTTCCACTTCTTCCGCAAGTCCTGATAAGGAAAATAGTGAAAAAATAGTGAAAAAATAGTGAAAAAACAGAGCGCGGAGATTATAATACAGATGAGGGAAATCTATTATGATCAGAAGTGTTCTTACTAATGAAATCGTAAAATATATCACTGAAATCGATAAGAACAGATATCAGGTCTCGTCAGTAAAACTATCAAGGTCTGTGGCTAATAAGCTGCGCAAGAATTCGAAGAAGAAGAGCTCTTATGCTTCTAATAAGATCGAAGGCAACCCCTTGTCGGAGCAGCAGGTCGATGAAGTAATCGAGCGCGACGAGCATAAGCATTTCCTTAAGCCTGAGCAGGAAGTGCGTAATTACTTTCTTGCACTTGAGTATCTGGAAGAAAAAGCGAAATCAAAAGAGAAACTCTCTAAGAAACTGATACTCGCTGTACAGAAGCTTGTCGAAAAGGGGGCATCAAAAGAAAAGATAGGACTTAGAGGTCCCATGCCGCCGGGTGTTCTGTTTGCCGTCTATGACTCGCAGACAGGCAATCCGGAATATATACCGCCTGAGTATAGCGATATTCCCGGTCTTCTCGATGAATTGATCGAGTATGTTAATACTACTGACGATCATCCGCTGCTGGTTGCCGCTATTGTTCATTATCAATTGGTAACGATACATCCTTTCGAAGACGGTAACGGAAGAACCGCGAGACTTATATCCGGATACATACTTGATATAAACGGTTACGGCTTTAATGGTATCGGATCTTTGGAAGAATATTTCGCGTATGATATCAACGAATACTACAACTCGATCCAGATGGGATTGCCGGTTCTATATTATTCGGGAAGAAATGATCCGCCTCATCCTGAGATATGGATCAATTATTTTCTTCGTATGGTTCTTCTGTATTCAGGCAGAGTATGCGAATTATCGGAAAGCTCGAACGGAGAAGATATCGAAGGAAGTATCTCTTATCTTAAAACGAAAGAGAAGGAGTTGCTGCTTCATCTGATCAGCAAGCATAAAATAGAGTTTACGCCGATCGAGATAAGCCGTGAGACAGGCATTTCCAACAGGACTCTTATTAACAGGCTGTCTGTCCTTGCCAAAAGCGGATTCGTAGAGCCGATATTGGTAAATCAGAGAGTAAGATCTTACAAACTCAGTGAGTTTGCTTTAGATAACGTGTCTGCCATCAAAAAGTTGATTTGAAGCAAGAATAATATTTGTTTATTCTTGATAACGGTTAGTTATTGCTAACTTTCGGATGATGATATATAATCGCACGCGGTTAGGCGCGGCTAACTTCGGTTGATTTAAAGAGGTCATCATGGGCAATATCGTTATCTACATTATTCTGGCTATCGTTATCGGCGGTGCCATTTGGGGCACCGTAAGAAGGATAAGACACGGCTCTTCCTGCTGCGGTGAGCATGATCCTGCGCCTAAGAAAGTTAAGGTCTCCGATACCAACAAAAGCCACTACTACTTCGTATATGAATTAAGCGTCGACGGCATGCACTGCGCGAACTGCGCAAGGCGCATCGAGAACGCGTTTAACAGGAACGACGGATTATGGGCACGCGCCGATATAAGTCAGAAGTGTGTTGAGTTAAGAAGCAAGCGGGAATTATCGGAAGATCAGTGCAGATCGATAGTTACCGAAGCAGGATACACATTAATCAATATGAGGAGGCTTTAATGAAGAAGCTGGCACAAATGAAGCATGGGCAGACCGGCGTCGTTACTGCAATCAACGGTGATGCCCGTTACATGAGCAGGATCACCTCGATCGGGATCACTCCGGGATGCACTATAAGCATCGTGAAGAACGACAAGAACAGACCTGTCATCGTCTACACAAGAGACACAATGATCGCTCTTAACGAGAAGGAATGTAACAACATCGAAGTTCAGGAGGGATCTTAATATGACTGATAAGAATGAGACTGTGATAGCTTTATTAAGTCAGCCTAACTCCGGTAAATCGACACTCTTCAACGCGCTTACAGGCTTGAAGCAGCATGTAGGTAACTGGCCGGGGAAGACTGTAGAGCAGAAGGAAGGTACATTCGAATACGAAGGAAAGAAGTATGTCGTAGCAGACCTCCCCGGAACATATTCACTCTCCGCTAACTCCGACGAGGAGATGATCACAAGAGATTACATCGCTTCAGGTAAGGCTGATGTCGTATGTATCCTCGCAGACAGCTCACAGCTTGAGCGAAGCCTCTATATGCTTTCTGATTTCGCAGGTATCGAGGTACCGTGCTTCCTTATCCTTAACATGAGCGATGTTGCCAAGGATCAGGGCAAGCTTATAAAGCCCGCAGATATCGAGAGCAGACTCGGCATTCCGGTTGTTCTGTTCTCCGCTACGGATAAGAAGGACTACAAGCCTTTCTATACAGCGCTGACAGCTGCCATCGAAGGACAGACGAAGCTTAAAAGGGATGGTCTCGAGGCGAAATACAAGCAGCTTCCCGAGTATGTAAACATCAAGCAGATTATCGGAGATCTTAATGATGAGCACAGATCTTCCATGTGGCTTGCAGTTAAGTCTGTTGAAGGCGATGCTCCCGTTATCGCACAGGTAAAGGCGAAGCTCGACTCTTCTAAGAGAACGGAATTCGAGCAGGCTGTAAACAGCATAGATAAGGGTGTCGTTAAGACAGGTGAGTGCAAGTTCGCGTGGATCGATGAAGTCATAGAAGGCTCGGTTGACACGAAGAAGAAGTCAGTCGAGATGGGTAAGTTCGACAGACTTATAACTCACAAATTCTGGGGTAAGGCTGTCGTAGTAATCACTATCCTTTTGGGCCTTATAGCATCATTCATTCCTGCGCTCCCGTTCATGGGAATCGGTTCTGCAATCGGCATGATCCCTGCGCCTCTGAATGATTATCTCATCAGCATAGGCTGCCCCGGATTTATTGCAGCGATTCTGTGTGACGTGCTCATTACCTGCTTTAGCTTCGTTATTCAGATGCTGGGCTTTGTGTTCGGTGTCACGCTTGTCTTCGGTTTGCTTGAAGAGATCGGCGTTATGGCAAGGATATCTTATGTCTTCGACAACACTATGGCTAAGCTGGGGCTTCAGGGTAAGTCGGTTATGCCTTTCCTCATAAGCTTCGGCTGCACGATGGGCGGTGCTGCAGGTACAAGAGTAATCGATAACTGGGGACAGAAGGTTCTTACGATCGCGCTCGCGTGGGCTATTCCCTGCGGTGCGGCATGGGCTGTTGTTCCGATGCTTTCAACTCTTTTCTTCGGTCCCGGAGCGGCTGCGATAATCGCAGTGATACTGGTCGTCATGATCCTGCATATGTGGCTCACCGCCAAGATCTTCGGCAGATCGCTTGTTAAGCCTTCCGACAGATACGGCATGATCATGGAGCTTCCTCCTTATCACAAGCCGAAGTGGGGAGCCCTCTTAAGATATGTGCTCGGCAGAACAAAAGAGACTTTCCTGAGATCGTTTAAGGTAGTGCTCATCGTTGCTTTTGTATTCTGGCTTCTGTCATATACGGCATCCGGTGACGCTGCGGGTTCGATACTTTTCAAGGCAGGTCAGGCTATAGAGCCCGTTACCATGCTCTTTGGTATGAAGTGGCAGACCTTTACTGCCTTCATAGCATCGTCGCTCGGTAAGGAAGGTGCACTCGGTGTTCTCAGTACGATCTATTCAGGAGTCGGTACGATTACCGTCAGCTCTATGCAGGGCGCCGAAGTTGCAGCTAATCTTAATGATCTTCTTATTGCCAATATATCCAAGCCGGAAGCTTTGGCTTTCATCTTCGCAATAACATTCAACATGCCCTGTATCGTTGCTCTTGCTGCTACATATCAGGAGACACACTCTGCGAAATGGACATCCATCATCGCGGGTTACTACACAGCAACTGCACTTGTTCTTGCGGGTATCGCTTACCACGTAGGTTTGCTCATCTGGTAAAGATATGCAGGAACTGATCGAATTACTTAAAGACGGGAAGTCCCGTTCCATAACAATGATCGCCGCAGACTTAAATATGTCTGTGGAGCAGGTGGAAAGAGACATAGAGTTTCTCGAACGTTCGGGGGTGCTTAAGAGGATCGAGTTCTCTATGTGCGGCAACTGTTCCGGGTGTTCAACCGGGGAAGGTCACAAGACCTGCCCCGGCTGCGTGCCGGACGGCGGCTTCAAGAACATGGGGGTAATGTGGGAGATCATTGATTGAAATGCTCGCGCACCTGTGATATAACATTAGCGGTTAGCATATGCTAACCGTAGAATAGATCTTGTTCATCCGCCGGGGTTCTGAATCGGAAAGCCTGCGCCCCGGCGGAAGAATGAACAGAAGGAGTAATACCAATGACAGAATTAATTATCGAGAACGTAATAGGCAGAGAGATACTGGATTCCAGAGGCAATCCTACAGTAGAGGCTGAGGTAACACTCATTGACGGTACGGTCGCTACAGGTACGGCACCTTCCGGTGCTTCCACAGGTGAGTTCGAGGCTCTCGAGCTCCGCGACGGCGACAAGTCCAGATATCTCGGCAAGGGCGTAACAAAGGCTGTAGAGAACATCAATACAGTTATCGCTGATGCCATCATCGGACTTGATGCTTTCGACACATATGCCGTAGATAAGGCGATGATCGAGGCTGACGGCACAAAGGACAAGTCCAAGCTCGGTGCGAACGCTATCCTCGCTGTATCCATCGCGACGGCAAGAGCAGCAGCAAAGGCTCTCGATATTCCGCTTTACAGATTCTTGGGCGGCTCCAATGCTAACAGACTTCCTGTTCCCATGATGAACATCCTGAACGGCGGTGCTCACGCAGACAGCGCTGTTGATACACAGGAGTTCATGATCATGCCTGTAGGTGCTCCTTCATTCAAGGAAGCATTGAGATGGTGTGCAGAAGTATTCCACAGCTTAAAGAAGCTTCTTAAGGAGATGGGCGACGTTACTGCAGTAGGTGACGAGGGCGGATTCGCTCCCAACTCACTTAAGAGTGACGAAGAGGCTATCGAGAAGATCCTCGAGGCTATCAAGGCAGCAGGCTACGAGCCCGGCAAGGACTTCATGATCGCAATGGACGCAGCATCTTCCGAGTGGAAGTCCGAGAAGGGCAAGGGCTTCTACAAGCAGCCTAAGTCAGGTAAGGAATTTACATCCGATGAGCTTATTGCTCACTGGGAGTCTCTTGTTGATAAGTACCCGATCATCTCGATCGAAGACGGTCTCGATGAGGAAGACTGGGAAGGCTGGCAGAAGATGACAGCCAAGATCGGCAGCAAGGTTCAGCTCGTAGGCGATGACCTGTTCGTAACCAACACAGAGAGACTTTCCAAGGGTATCGAGCTCGGTGCAGGTAACTCCATCCTTATCAAGCTTAACCAGATCGGTTCCGTTTCCGAGACACTCGAGGCTATCAAGATGGCTCACAATGCAGGATACACAGCAATCTCCTCACACCGTTCTGGTGAGACGGCAGACACAACTATCGCTGATCTCGCAGTTGCACTTAATACATGCCAGATCAAGACAGGTGCTCCGAGCCGTTCCGAGAGAGTTGCGAAGTACAACCAGCTCCTCCGTATCGAAGAGCAGTTGGGCGATGCTGCTGTATATCCGGGAATGAAGGCTTTTCACGTAAAGAAATAAGTTAAGTACCTCCACATATATACAATTGCCGACCCCGCATCACTCTCCTTCCGGTGCGGGGTTTCGAATGGAAAGAAAGGTGTTTATGAAAGTCCTGGTATTCGGTGTCGGTGCGATAGGCTCGCTCATGACGCACTTCCTGTGCGAAGCGGGAAATGACGTTACTGTAATCGCGCGCTCCACATATGATGAGTTGAAGAAGAACGGTCTCGTGATAAGACATCATCTTCAGAAGAAAACGACGGTCGATCGTCCGCACATACTGAAAGAATATGACGGCACTCATTACGATATAGTTTTCTCCGTGATGCAGGGTCAGCAGCAGGTGGCTCTGCTGCCTGTGCTGTCAGCTGTTGATGCGGATCTGCTTGTTCTTGTCGGCAACAATATGGAGACGGATAAGTGCGAAGAGATACTCAAGGACAGACGCCATGTGTACGGTTTTCAGGGCTCTGCAGGACACCGGGAGAACGGCGTTGCCGTAGTAGGAAGACTGCCCGCGACGGATCTTACCGTCGGAGGCCTTCATGAGCCTGCGTCACAGGAAGATGTTTTGCTGATAAAGGCAGCTTTAAATACCAAGGGATACAAGGTAACTCCCGTCAGCAGCATGTACGGATACTACATGTACCATTTCGCCGAGGTAATGCCGTACTGTTATGTTTGTTACCATGTCGGCTGCGACCTGAAGCGCGCTACAAGGTCAGACATCAAAAAGATCATGAGCGCGACAAAAGAGTGTTTCGATTACTTAAGGCTGCAGGGGGTACCCGTCATGCCCGAGGGCGAGGAAGCATACTATGACGGCGGCGCGAAAACATATTCCATGTACCTTCTGTACCGCCTGATGTCACGTACTGTCTTAGGCGACCTCATGGTAGCGGATCATTGTAAGAATGCCGTAGCCGAGATGAAGTATCTCGACTCGAAGTTCGAGGCGTATCGTGCAGAACACGGAAGATCATTCATGCCTGTGTGGGACGCGATGAGGGTTTGGCTTAATGAAGCATGAAGACTTCAACATGAAAGAGCACGGCTTTGTCGGTCACCTCGCGGAACCTGACGGAGGATCGGACAGAGCGGTGATCATTATCATGGGCGGCGAGCAAAGTATCCTGCCCGGCATCAAGTTCGCGGAAAGATTCGCTGACTACGGGATCACCGGACTCTCGGTATCGCTGTTCGGAGCGCCCGGGCTTCCGGATTCTCCGAATCAGATTCCCGTTGATATGTTTATCCCCGCTGCCGATTATCTTCGTTATGTGAAGAAGATAGACCTCATAAGTATTTACGGGCAGTCGATGGGTTCGATCTTCGCGGTACTCGCAGCGCAGTATATCGGAGGCTTCGAGAACCTTATCATGGTAAGTCCCACGCATGTGCCTTTCGAGGGGACGCTTCAGGATAAGAAGACCATGACGGGACGAAGTGTCGCGACATGGCAGGGGGAGGATGTGCCTTTCGTGAAGGCGGATTTCGCTAAGTTGAAGGCGACGAAGTATTACAGGCATCCTGATGCGAAGTGTAAGGTGCTCGGCATGTGGATCGCGTATCACGACGCATACCGGTATGAGATCGCAGTCTCGAAGGCGAAATTGTCTGTTGAGAAGTCGGGCGCGAGAGTTCTTCTTATCGCAGGTGACGAGGATGAAGCGTGGCCTTCAGAGTATTCGGTGAGAACGATCGAGCGTGATCTTAAAGCGGCAGGATACGACAAGGATGTGAAGGTCATTGTTTATCCGCACGGCAGCCATCTTAACGGGCTTATGCCAAACCGCGAGCGTGAGAAGAAACTGTACCGCATGATCCCTCTTATCGGGTTCATGTACAAAACTTTCGGCAAGTACCGGAAGGAGAATATCGCGTACTTCGAACAATCGGAAAAGGAGATAATCGAATGGATCGCCTGAAGACTTGACAACCTGTGCCTCATAAAGTATATTCTTCGGGAACATAACACTGTTATGTAAATTCATCCCGAAAAGGTTCTTTATGACGGCTACAGACGGAGAGACACGTAATAAGCTTCTTAAAGCGGCAAGGAAAGAGTTCATTGACAAGGGTTACATGAACGCTTCTTTGAGAGCCATCTGCAAGGATGCGGGTGTCACTACCGGTGCGCTGTATTTCTTCTTTAAGGACAAAGATGAGCTTTTCGCTGAGGTTGTAAAGGCGCCGTTGCTCGCGATCCGTGAGGCACTCGGAGCACACCTTGAGTTCGAGGAACAGGAGTATAGCGAAGGTTATGACGAAGAGTCCAGCGAAGGTCCTGATACAGAAGTTTCCAAGAAGATAGTCGAGATCATGTTCAAGTACAAAGACGAATGCGTTCTGCTGCTTACCAAGTCTTCCGGCTCGTCGCTCGAGTTCGCGAAGGATTCATTTATCGAGAGGCTTGAAGGAAGCTACAGAGTCACGACGGACAAGATCGCGGAGGCAAGGGGCTGCAAGAAGGTTGACGACTATACGCTGCATTATCTTACGCACATGCAGGTCGAATCGTTCATCTATCTTCTTACGCATTCCAAGGATATCGACGAGGCACTTAAGGAGTTGCCGTATATCATTAAGCACATGCGCGGAGGCTGGTTCGCGGTTATGGGTATGTGACGGATTATTTTTTTGCCTTCAACATAACGGTGTTATGTTGAGCGAGGCGCTTGAAGTTGTTAATAAAAAAGACGGAGGTCGTTATGTATATTGAGACAAAAGGATTGAAGAAAAGTTACGGTGAGGGCGGCTCGTATGTGCAGGTCCTTAAGGGAGTTGACATCGGGATCAACAATGGCGAGATGTGCGTTATACAGGGGACGTCAGGCTCAGGAAAGTCGACACTTCTTAACTGTATCGGCGGACTTGATACTATCGACTCGGGCAATGTGACAGTCGCGGGTACGAGCATAGAAGGGCTTAAGGGAGAGAAGCTTTCTGACTACAGAAGAGACAACCTCGGGTTTATCTTCCAGTTCTATAATCTCGTTCCGAATCTTACTGTAAAAGAGAATATTCAGGTGTGCGAATACCTTACGAAGACGCCGCTTGATATGGATGAACTTCTTGATGTCTTAGGACTTTCCGAGCATCAGGATAAGTTCCCGTCACAGTTGTCGGGCGGTCAGCAGCAGCGTTGCGCTATCGCAAGAGCGCTTATCAAAAACCCGAAGGTTCTGCTGTGCGATGAGCCCACGGGTGCGCTTGATTCGAATACTTCAAGAGATATCCTGATCCTTCTTGAACGGATCAATAAGCAGTACGGAACAACAATGCTCATAGTTACGCACAACAACTCGATAAAGAATATGGTGGATCACGTTATCTACCTTAAAGACGGCATGGTCCATAAGGATTACTTCAACGAAGTGAAAGTACCTGCGAAGGATCTGGAGGATCTTTGATATGGGAAAGGTTTTCTTAAGAAGAGCGGTGCGCGACCTTAAGGCGGGCGCATCGAGATATCTGGCGCTCTCACTGCTTATCGGGTTCTCTATGTTCATTGTCTTAAGCCTCATGGGATCTGCACTTACGGTTATTGATTATACGAAGATTAAGGACGAAGAATGTAAGCGCGAAGACGGCGAGTTTACTGTCTTCATTCCTCTGACTGATGCTGAGATAGATCAGATCGAGAGCACGGGTGTTACTATCGATCCGATGTTCTATATCGACTGCGAGATGGATGCAGACAAGGTCTTAAGAGTATATAAAGTCAGAGACAATCTTAATCAGATGTCTATCATAGACGGCAGTCTTCCGGACAATGATAATGAGGCGCTGCTCGAGAGAAGATTTGCAGAAGTTAACAACATCAATGTGGGAGATGTGATCACAGTCGGTGGTGAGAACCTGACAGTAAGCGGTATCGGTGCCACTCCGGACTACAATACAGTATTAAGAAACTTCTCTGATGCGGTAGTCGACAGTGCATCATTCGGTGTGCTGTTCGTAACGGAATCAAAGTACGGACAAATGCTTGAAGCAGGTAACTACTTATCTACCGAAGAGTACTGCTATGCGTATCTGCTGAACGATGCGATGACAGATGATGAATTAAGAGAATTGCTCGAAGAATATGAGATCGACCCACAGGATATCCAGGATGAATTCTTTACCGAATATTGGGAAAGGATGACCAGTCAGAGAGATGAGTTGACTGAAGGGATAGATGAGTTGGTTGACGGAGTTTCTGAACTTCGCGACGGAGCCTCGGATCTTAACGACGGCGCTTCGGAATTATATGACGGTGTCAATGAACTGCACGACGGTATAACGGAATTGCATGATAATGTTCCCGAGTTCGCTGACGGTATAGATGATCTTAGTGACGGCGCTTCCGAATTGTATACAGGTGTGCAGGAATATACCGATGCAGTCGATCAGGCTGCCGGAAGTGCGCAGGAACTTGCTCAGGGTGCGGCGCTTGCGGGTATTCCTGTTGACCAGCAGGCTCTGACTGCAGGCTTCGGTGCGATAAGTGCCGGCGGCGATGCACTGGAATCAGGTGCCGAGGCTCTGTATGACGGCACTCAGGAATTATCTGATGCTGCCAGTGAACTGGAAGACGGAGTCGATGAGCTCTATGACGGATCCGTCGAGTTAAGAGACGGTGCTGAAGAATTGTCTGACGGCACTTCTGAACTCTACGACGGGGTCAATGAGCTTTACGACGGTATTAATGAATTCTCAGACGATGCTAATGACATGATCGACGATATCTTCAATGTCGATACGGATAACCTGATCTCATTCATTGCAGCGGCCGAGAATCCGCGTGTTGATGCAGCAGCTGATGATGTTCAGATAAACCTTTCCGCGAGCATTATCTTCGGCGTGCTTCTGATCATGCTGTTCGCATATGTAATCTCGGTCTTCATCGTGCACACGATCGATAAGGAAAGTCCCGTTATCGGCGCGCTGTACTCGATGGGCGTGAAGAGAAGAACTCTTACATTAAGTTATGTTGCGGTGCCGGTTCTCGTGTGCTTCCTTGCGGGTATCGTCGGTTCGTTAGTGGCATTCTACACACCCTGGGGTATACCGTCGCAGCTGCAGGACACGCTGAATTACTTTTCGATGCCGGTGATGGAGATTAAAGTGTCACCCTTTATCATCGCCTACGGTCTGCTGATCCCGCCCGTGACTGCGTTCATAATCAACGTGCTCGTCATAAGAAAGCGTCTCAAGGCAACACCGCTGTCGCTACTTCGAAGCGAAAAGAAGGCGGCGCAGGGCAAGAAGTTCAACATCCGCGGACTGCGCTTCATCGACATGTTCAGAGTGCGCCAGATGGTGAGGGAAGGAAGAAGCACGATGACGGTTGTTCTCGGTCTGTTCCTGACGCTGCTCATTGCGTTCATGGCGCTCAATACATGCGTGTATTGTCTTAAGGTTAAGACGAACTACGCGGACGAGACGAAGTTCGAGTATATGTACACGTATAAGTACCCGGACGAGGAAGTTCCCGAGGGCGGATACGAGGCCGTGATGGAGGATCTTAAGAAGTCCATCTATGGTTATACCTATGATGTGGCTGTGGTTGGCATTACGGAAGATAATCCGTTCTTCGATATCGGGGATGTCACACTCGACAGCACCAATGTCGCTGTAAGTTCTTCGTTCGCAGTTAAGTACAATCTGGAAGTCGGTGATGAGTTTAATGTGAGCGATAAGAATGGTGAAAGACTATATGCGTTCCGTATCGCAAGTATAGTTAATTACTCGGTGTCTAATATGGTCTTTATGGATATCGATGATTGCCGTGATATGTTCGGCGAAGATGATGATTACTATAACGTAGTATTCTCTGATCACGCACTTGATATCGAGATCGGAAGACTGTATTCCACGCTGTCTCGAAGCGACCTCGTTAAGGCGGGCGGAATCTACGTCGATCAGATGATGTCTATGATTATCATCATGTCAGTCGCATCGGCGGTCATGTTCGTGGTCGTTCTGTACCTCATGATGAAGATGATGCTCGACAGATCGTCGTTTAACATCTCTCTTGTGAAGATATTCGGATTCAGAAACCGCGAGGTAAGGCAGATGTACCTTGACGGCAACCTGTATATCGTCGCGGTAGGTGCGCTGCTCGCGATCCCGATCGATAAGGCGGTTATGGATTATATCTATCCGAGGTATCTTATCGCCAATGTCTCAGTCGGTATCAGACCTACATACTCGCCCGCACTCTATGTGGCGATCTTCGTGGTCATCATTGTGCTGTATCTTCTTATCAACACAGTCCTCGTGGCGCGCATCAGGAAGATGGATCCCGCAGAGGTTCTGAAGAACAGGGAGTAACGGCTGTGATATAATCCTGAAGGTTAGTGAGTGCTAACCTGACGAAAAGGAGTTGTTCAAAATGAATAGAGATATAGTATTTGCAGATCTGAAGGAATTCGAGGAGGCATTCGACAAGGACCGCGCAAATATCCTCGCGATGAATGCGGTCACATCCAACGGCATCAATGCTTCGGCGAAGAATCCGGAAGCGAAGGCTCGTAACCAGTTCGGGTTCTCGGTCGAAGTCGAAGCCGGTAAGGCGTGTGATCAGAAGCAGTCGGGAAGATGCTGGATGTTCGCGTCCTACAACGTCATGAGACTTGAGATCATGAAGAAGCTTAATCTCGAGAATATGGAGTTAAGCCAGAACTATCCGATGTTCTACGACAAACTCGAGAAGGCGAATCACTTCCTTGAGAATATGCTCGAACTGATCGATGCTCAGCTTGACAGACGTGAGGTTGCATTCCTTCTGTCCGACCCTATGGGCGACGGCGGACAGTGGGATATGTTCAGAAGTCTTGTGTATAAGTACGGTGTCGTTCCCAAGGAAGTTATGCCGGAGACTAATGTATCGAGCAACACAAAAGAACTCGATACTTATCTGACGAAGAAACTTCGTGAATTCGTATCTGTATTCCGTAAGAAGCATGCAGCCGGCGTGTCGGTCGAAGAGTTAAGAGAAGACAAGAAAGACATGATGCAGACAATCTATCGTATGCTCGTGATAGCTCTTGGCAAGCCGCCCGTAAGATTCACATGGGAGACCCGAGACAAGGATAAGAAGTTCATCCGTGTTGCTGATATTACGCCGCAGGATTTCTTCAGGGATTATGTCGGCTGGGATCTGGATGAGTATGTAACAGTAATTAATGCTCCTACCAAGGATAAGCCTTATGGCAAGACGTATACGGTGCAGTACCTCGGTAACGTTGTGGACGGTGCATATCCTGTTAAGTATCTTAATCTTCCTATGGATGATCTGCGCGACCTTACTATCAAGCAGCTTAAGGACGGCAAGGCTGTCTGGTTCGGAAGCGATGTCGGTCAGTTCTCTGACCGCAAAGGCGGATATCTTACATCAGATGTTCTTAATGTCGCTGAGTTGTTTAATACTGAATTCGGTATGTCCAAAGAAGAGCGTCTCGATTACGGCGACAGCATGATGACTCATGCGATGGTAATCACAGGCGTTGATCTTGATGATACAGGTAAGCCTTTAAGATGGAAGGTCGAGAACAGTTGGGGTGAAGACTACGGCGAGAAGGGTTTCTATGTTATGGACGATAAGTGGTTTGGTGAGTACGCTTTCCAGATCCTGCTCAACAGGAAGTATTTCTCTGATGAGCAGAGGGAAGCTTTCGCGCAGGATCCGATCGTGCTGAAGCCGTGGGACCCGATGGGCAGCCTTGCAAGAAAGTGCCTGTAATATGAGTCTCAAGTACGAGTTTCTGAAGGGGTTTGTTAAGCTCATCGGTCTGAAGAAGATGTGGGAAGGCGCGAGCGTCGAGGATCTTATTGAGAAGAAAAGACAAGCGAACGCCAAGAACAAGATACCGGCGCTTAAGGATCCTGACTTTGATGTAACTCAGGTTTCCGTAATGGGGTTTACTGTCGTTAAGATTGTGCACAAGGTCCGTGTGCAGCGCGCGAATCTGTTTATCATCGGAGGCGGTATGGTGAGCGCGCCGAGTCCTTTCGAGGTTAAGCAGGCGTTAAAGCTTGCGAAGGAAGCGGGTGTCGATGTCTTTGTGCCGTATTATCCTCTG
>OCTX011831517.1_pt1 | contig 45957 bp, 66 predicted proteins | sample 1539691 | NCBI WGS metagenome assembly OCTX01 (sample SAMN02144231, study PRJEB22623) | gut metagenome | biome: sheep rumen | host: Ovis aries | place: New Zealand
TGTTAAAAACATACAGATAAACCCGCCTAGACTCGAAATGACAATAGGAGGAGTGTATACAGGAGATGAACCGACGCCCTGAGTTAGATCCAATATTCAAAAGGCTGATCGGAAACGATAACGTATACTTTCAGCCTCCAGAGAGTTTGAAAATGCAGTATCCTTGTATAAGGTACCAGCTGTCTGGAATAAAACAGACCAAAGCAAACAACAAACTCTATAACTATACGCAAGAATACGAAGTTGTGTATATAACAAGAGAACCAGATTCAAAACTTGTTGATCAAATGCTTGGAGCTTTTGAAATGATAAGTTTTAAGAATGCTATGGTTGTCGACAACCTATACCATTATCGGTATAAACTTTACTATTAAGGAGGAAATAAACTATGTCTAAACTTGTATGGGATCCCGTTGGCGAACACAAGTATAAGATCGGTGAAGACAAGCCCGTTGTGTTCCCGATGGATATGACCACAAAGCAGTGGGCAGAAGGTGTCGCATGGAATGGTCTCACATCTGTAACTGAAAGCCCTTCTGGTGCAGATGAGTCCAAGTACTATGCTAACAATAAGCTTTATCTCTCAATCAGAGGCCTTGAGGAGTTCGGATTCTCTCTTGAAGGATACCAGTCTCCGAAGGAATTCGATCAGTGCGACGGCCAGGCAGAGATCGCAACTGGCGTAAGAATCACTCAGCAGAGAAGAGTACCGTTCTGCTTTGCTTATCGTAGATGGATCGGTGAACAGGACGGCGGAATGCATGATGATTATGAGATCCATATCCTCTACAATGCAACATGCAGCCCATCAGAGGAAACTGCTGAGACAATCAATGAGTCACCTGAGCCCGGTACTATGAGCTGGGAATGCTCCACAATCCCTGTTGAAGTTCCAGGTTATGAGCCTACTTCAAGATGTATTATCAAGGCGTCTGATGTCCCGGAAGCAAAGCTCAAGGAGATCGAGGACGCTATCTGGGGAAGAGATGCTGACGAAAGTCAGAGCATAACAGAGGTTAAGTCGCACGTTCTGTATCCTGCAGATATAAAGGAAATTATTGAGAGACAGTAATTTCGGAAATCGGCGCGGAATCGGGTATTCAGTTAGGCTGGCCCGATTTATATTTTATAGTATCGAATAGGAGGAATATTATGATTACTAAAACCTTTACTTACGTTGACTTTTTTGGTATCGAAAGAACCGAAGATGCCAGATTTCATCTTTCAAACCAGGAAGTTCTTTCTCTTGAGCTTTCTAAGAACGGCGGTCTTATGAACTGGATAAAGAAAGCCGCCGCTACTTCCAATTCTGAGGAGCTTATGCCAGTATTTGAAAACATAATTCTGAAATCATACGGCGAGATCTCTCCAGATGGACGTAGATTCATGAAGAGTGAAGAGCTTTCAAAGGCGTTTAAGGAAACACCGATGTATGGAATGCTCATCGAGAGCTTCTTTACGGAAGAAGGGGCTGCTGCAGAGTTCTTTAAAGGCGTGGGTCTTCCTGTTGAAAAGGTTGCTACCGCTCCTAAGCTCGACGATGTAAAGTAATATGAAAGAAATCGTTATACCAAAATTTATTACGGTTGACGATGATCTTAATGTCATATCTAGCCCCGGATATGTTTTAAAAATAGAACATTCGTTATTGTCCATATCTGAATGGGAATCAAAATGGAAGAAACCATTCTTTGAACAGAAGCAGTATACGTATGACGAGTTTGTGTCCTATGTTAAGTTTATGACAATAAATAAGACAGAAGTGCCAGATCATGCATACGAATGCTTAACTATGGACAATACTAAAGAAATACAAGCCTATATGAACGAAAAGCCATCGGCTACGATAATCAAGAGATCTGAGAAGCCAAAGCAACAGAAGAGGTTCTTAACTTCAGAGCTGATTTATGCCTGGATGGCTCAGGCAAGAGTTCCATACTCTGCTGAAACAATGAACATTTGGCGCTTGCTTAACATTATAGAAATAATTTCTATTGAGAATCAGCCTAAGAAGAAAGTATCAAAGGCAGATACTCTTAATAAGTATAGAGCCATGAATAAAGCAAGAAGAAAACCCCGATAAGGAGGTAATAACAAATGGATTCAAAGCTTGCCGTAAGGGAGTATGATCTTCCTTATAAAAACTCGCCGAGAAATCAGCCAATTTCTAAGATAACAATTCATCACTATGCTGGAATTGCTACCGTAGAAAACTATGAAACATTAGCAAAACAGCGTGAAGAGTCATGCAACTATCTTATCGACAAAGACGCTATCGTAACTCAGTGGTGCCCTGAAAAAGCTCGGTCTTGGTGTTCTAGCTCTTCATGGAATGACAATAGAGCAGTAACCATTGAAGTTTCAAACTCTGAAGTCGGTGGCGACTGGCCTGTGTCCGACAAGGTATATAACAAGCTTATAGACCTTTGTGTAGACATATGTAAGCGCAACGGTATGACCGAACTTGTATGGACTGGCGATAAAAACGGAAGTCTTACAACGCATGATATGTTCGCGGCGACTGCTTGTCCTGGGCCATATCTGAAGTCCAGAATGCCAAAAATCGCTACTGAAGTAACCAAAAGGCTCAAAGCGGACGGCAAAAAAGAAATCAAAATGGAAGTTAAGAAGTCCATTTCCGAGCTTGCTGATGAAGTAATTCGTGGTGAATGGGGAAACAACCCGGACCGTAAAACACGACTTACTGAAGCAGGTTATGACTATGCTGCTGTCCAGAAGGAAGTAGATTCAAGACTTGCTAAATCAGAGCCCAAAAAGTCTGTAGAGGATATTGCTAAAGAAGTAATACGCGGTGACTGGGGTAATGGTATCGAAAGAAAGAAAAAGCTCAACGCAGCTGGCTACAAATACGACGAAGTACAGAGCAAAGTTGACGAAATTCTTTCAAAAGCTGAAAAAGTTGTGAAAGTAGAGGCTACAAAGTTAGCCAAAGCTCACAGCTACGATTCCGGTAGATATGCTGGTCTCTATTCAGTAATTCCGGATAAAGCAAACATTCGGCTTGTTCCTGGAAACATGTCTTCAGCAGCAGTGCTTACTACTGTGTCTACAAAGACAAAAGTCAATTGTTACGGATACTACGAAGTTGTAGGCAATAAGGTATGGCTTCTTATTGCTTATGGAAAACAGGTTGGTTTCATGGAGATATCAACCTTAAGAAAGATATAAATAAGCCTGTTTCTTTGTCTCTATCATAAAGGAGGGTTAAGCATGCCGATAAAGTTCACACAAGAAGGTGATTTTAAACACGTGGAGAAGTTTCTTCAGAATGCGTCTAAGAGTGATCTTAGATCAATTCTTAGAAGTTACGGACAAAAAGGTGTCGAAGCTTTATCGGCTGCTACTCCTAAAGATACTGGCAAAACAGCATCCTCTTGGTATTACGAAATAAGCGTAAACAAGAAAGGTGTTAGTGTTACTTGGAGGAATAACAACATTTCAAATTCAATACCGATTGTTCTTTTAATAGAGTTCGGTCATGGAACTCAAAATGGAAGTTATATCCAAGGAAGACCATTCATCGGTGAGACAATACAGCCGATATTTGATAAGTTAGCAAGCGATGCTTGGAAGGAGGTTAATGGAAAATGAGCGTAGAATATGATGATAAGATTGTCCGAATGCAATTCGATAATAAAAGTTTTGAATCAGGCGTCCAGACAACCTTACGGTCACTTCAAAACCTTAAAGATTCATTAAATTTTAATAACGCTGTTTCAGGAATAGAGAATTTAACAGCTGGATTTCAGAATATTTCCGTTGACAATCTTCTGTCTGGAATAGAGCAGGTTACTGTAAAAATTCCAATTATAGGAACGATCCTTGATCAGACTATAAGAGACATGACCAAAAAAGTAGAAGGCTTTATAAAGGACACGCTTGACAAGTTCTCAAATATCGGAAATGCCAAATCTGGTTTTGGCGAATACGAACTTCAGATTGGTGCTGTAAAAACTATCAAAGCATCAACTGGAGAAGATGTTGCTACAATCAATAAATACCTCGAAGAGCTAAACGAGTATGCCGATAACACGATTTATTCTTTTAGCGATATGACAAGCAACATCGGTAAGTTTACAAATGCTGGTGTTAAACTTGAAGACGCAGTTGCTGCCATTAAGGGTATCTCAAACGAAGCAGCACTTGCTGGTGCATCATCAGAAGAGGCATCAAGAGCAATGTACAACTTCTCGCAGGCATTATCTCAGGGTGCTGTAAAGTATCAGGATTGGAGATCAATTGAGAATGCTAATATGGCAACTGTTGGCTTTAAAAAGGAATTGATACAAACTGCTCTTGAGTTGGGAACAATTCGCCAAGAAGGAGACAAGTACATATCAACAACCACGGATATGGCTGGAAAAGTGTCTAATGCATTTGATGCTACTACTGATTTTAATTCATCTTTAAGTGCGCAGTGGATGACTAGCGATGTTCTTGTTGAAACTCTAAAAAGATATACTGATGAAACTACGGCCGTAGGTAAAGAAGCAACAGATGCCGCGACAAGAGTAAATACATTCACACAGGCAATTGGTGCTATCGTAGAAGACTTAGGTTCTAACTGGACTGAGTCTTGGAAATACATAATCGGCGACTTTGAAGAAGCTACAGAAATGTGGACAAAATTCAAGGATGCGGTTAGTGGGTTCTTCAAACCTGCGGCTGATGCAAGAAATGAAATGCTTAAATTCTGGAGTCAAAATAGAAGTGGTTCTGAAGAAACGGTTGAAGTAACAGAGGATGCTACTGAAAAGTACAAGGAATTATTTGATGTTGCGCATGCCGGATGGATGGGTGACTATGGAGTCGGAGAAGAACGAGTTAAGGCTCTTACAGAAGCTGGATATGATTATGCAGAAGTTCAGGGTATAATTGATAAAATGGTAGCCGGTGAAGTAACCTCTTGGGAAGATGTTGCTGAACTACAGAAGCAAGCAGCTAAGGAAGCAAACAATCAGGCTGCGGCTGAATCAGATCAGATGTCAGGCAGAGAGATGTTCTTAAAAGGAATTTCTAATCTGTGGACTACATTTTCAGGAATCGTTAATTCGATGAGAGGAGCTTGGAAAGAAGTATTTCCTCCAATGACTGGCCAGCGTTTGGTTGAAATGTCAAAGGCGTTCATGGAATTAACTGAAAAAATGGTTCCATCAGAAGAGACTCTTGATAATCTCAGAAGAACTGCCAGAGGAGTATTCTCTATACTTTCTATCGGAATGACCATAGTCAAAGCTGTCGTAAAAGGTTTCGGAGCAATGTTTAAAGCTATATCTGAAGCTCAGGGTGAAAAGTCTGGAGGCGGAATCCTTGGACTGTTAGCCTCAATAGGAGACTTAATATTTGGCTTTGATCAGCTTCTGAAGGAAACCGGAATTCTTGAAACAATATTTACAACAACTGGAAAGGTAATAGGCATCATCATAGGAACTATTCTTGATGGAATAGGCTCTATAATAGACGCTATAGTTGATCTGGCTTCAGCTTTCAAAGACTTTATAGGAGAAAACATCGATCTCGATGGTTTGGTTACTCCTTTTGAAGATGCGGATGATGATATTTCAAATGTAGCTGTAAACATAGCAACTACAATAGCAAATTTTGCTAAAATACCGCTTGATGGAATAGCAACATTGATATCAAACATAAAAAATGCATTCGGTCCACTTTCAAAGGTTGGAGAGTTCCTTTCAAAAGTAGGCGATTTCTTTAAGACTGGATGGGAAAAGATAAAGAGTGTGTTCTCAACAATAGTTCAGATTCTTTCTCCTGTAATTGATCTTATAAAGGACAAAGTTGTAGAGCTAACTGGTTCTATGTCATTTGACGATCTCGTTGATAAGCTTAAGAAGGGTGGTATCCTTGTAATCTTAGGACAGGTTATAGCGTTTATGCATAACATGAATAAAGATTCTAAGAAATTCGGTAAGCTTATAGACGGATTTGGCGATATGATGGATGCTATAAAAGAGAAGTCAGAAGCCCTTACAGCAGCAGTAAAGGCTAAAGCTATATTTACAATAGCAATGTCGATAGCTTTACTCGCTGGTACCGTAATAATGCTCGGCATGTTTTCATGGGACACAATAACAAGAGGTCTTTCTGCTTTTGGAATTATACTTTTGGAACTTGAGAAAACAATTAATGCTATAGATGCTAAAGAATTAACCAAAGTAGCACGTGTGTTAATGGCTTTGGGATTGTCAATGATATTTATAGCAGCTTCTGTCAAAATATTAGGCGGTATGTCATTTGATGATGCAATGCTTGGTATTGGAATGCTAGGAATAATACTTGGCGAGCTAGTTATTGCTGTAAATAAAGTGAATTCCAGTGGTAATCTTGACAAAGTATCAAGAACATTAATATCTTTGAGCACGTCTATATTCTTACTTATAGTACCAATCATAGCACTTGCATTCTTACCAGAAGAGCAGATTAAGCATGGCTTGTTTATGCTCGGAATAGTTCTAGCTGAGTTAACTGCTACTATTGATGGTATGAAAGTAAATGGCAATCTTGATAAAGTTAGTAGAACTCTTCTTACTTTAGCTACGTCAATAACACTTCTCATGGTTCCGCTGCTCCTGCTTGCATTTTTACCAGAAGAGCAGATCAATCGCGGCGTTGGCATGCTTGCTCTTGTATTGGGAGAAATTGTTGCCGCGCTTGACTTTAGCAAGCTCGGAACTGTGAAAGACGGAACTACCAAACTTCTATGGGCTATTGTGGCGGCTATAATCGTAGTTACTATTGTTATAAACAATTTAGGTAGTATGGATATGAAAACACTTGCTCAGGGATATGTAGCCGCAGTTCTTGTGGCTGGATTACTTGCCGCACTAATGACAATGCTCGGAAAAGTTAACCTTGGTGGTTACAAGGAAGCGAAGAACATGATTAAAGTCCTTGGTGCTATATCAGCGGCTCTTTTAGTCATGACTGGTATTGTTTCTTATATTGCAGACATGGGCTTGGAGAAGGCAGCGGTAGGTATAGGAGGACTTTTGGCAATATATGCTCTACTTATAGGGTCTATATATTTGATGGCAAAAGCATTTCAGAATCCACAATTTTCGAATGGTGCTAAAGCATTTGGGGCTGTACTGTTATCGATAGGTGGAGCATTCTTCTTATTTGGGACTGGTGTGCTGGCCTTTGTTGAGGCAATGAAACTGCTAAATGAGACAGACTTTGATGGTGACTTGCTTGAGAAGTTTGCATTGTTAGCAGCCATAGTGCCAAGTTTCGTTGCAGGATTTGTTGGTGGTTTAATAGGTGGTATAATTGGAGCAGTTCCTGCTGTTATAGATGGAATGTTTACCGCTATAAATATGATACTCAGCCATTTAGCAGACAATATAGACGAATTTGTTCAAAATATTTTTGATATTTTATTTGCTGTTCTATTTGGAGGATTAACCAAATTACAAGAAAACGCATATGAATTAACAGACAAACTTTTTGAAATACTTGATGAAGTGTTTAGGGCAATAAGTGATAATCAAGAGGAAATAAAAGAATGGGCTTCAATAATGACCGAAACTGTTGCTTCTATTATAGATGGTATTGCCGATAATATAGATAGTGTAGTTGATGCAGTAATAAATTTTATATCTGAATTGGCTACCGCACTTACCAAAAAAGAGAAAGAAATAAGAGATGCTATAAAAGACTTTATAGAGTCGTTGGTACTAATAATAGGCGGTTTGTTTATGGACCTTATTGGTACGCCTTTTATGGAAGTAGGATCTAGAATAGTTGTAGCAGTAACTCGTGGTTTTGTTGATGCTGCTAATGGTTTAATTAGTTTTATAATGGATGGACTTGTAGATATTGTAAATGATCTTATAGATGATGCAAACGATCTAATCCCTGGTGATGCACTAGACATAGATAATTGGGATCCTCCTTGGTATGGAAAAACCGATTACCTTAAGTATCCAGACTGGGCACAAGAACCACTGGCAACTGGTGGACGAATAGTAGGCGAAGCCGGACCTGAGTTACTTTCGCAGGTAGCTGGAAAAACCCAAGTAACACCGCTTACCAACCAGTATGCTAAGCAAGGAACACTCGATGTATTTGGCGAAATGTTAAATCAGGAGCGCATGATTGCTGCTAGTGCGGAAAACATAAGTAATGGACTTAGTGCTCAAAACAAACTCATTGTTGAAAGTGCATACGATGACTCTAAACTCATGGAGCGCGTTAACAGCATGGAGAAATCAATAACTATACTTGGTAAAGAAATAACAAACATTGGAGTATATCTTGACGGCAAGGCTCTCGTTGGACAGATTGTCGGTCCTATGGACGAAGCTTTAGGTGCAAGAGCTATAAGGAGGCGAAAGTAAATGTATGATGATTCTGTAATATACTATGACGGGGATCATTCTGTTATTTTTGATGGTTTGGATTCCTGGGAGGTATTTCATCTCATTCCTTTGAGCCTCCCTATACCTCCAATGCCAGAAAGAAAGACTAACACTCTTGATGTACCTGGTATGGATGGCAATATTGACATATCTAACATACTGACAGGCTATCCAACATATCAAAATAGAAATGGTTCTTTGGAGTTTATGATAGCTCCCGGCTATAACAACTTCATGGAATTATATTCTGCCGTAGCCAACTATCTCCACGGCAAACACCGAAAAATGATATTTTCAGATGATCCAGAATGGGAGTATGAAGGGGATTTTACCGTTACATCCTCCCAGAATGGAATCTGGAACAACATAACAATAAGTTACATTGTAAAACCGTATAAGACAAGACTGTTACCAGTGTCGGTTCTATACCCAGATGTATTTGCTGCGGTTAGCATTGACAGTCCGACATATGTTGATATTTACCCAACATTATCAGATTATTTGATGGAAATGCCGTCCCCATTAGCAATGTCTATTGTTTCGGATAGTGGTATTGCTGTTAAATACTGGAATTCAGACTATAACTTATTAATAGAAAAAGACAAAGCACCAACCGGTGTATACATAGATCCTGACTTTGTAGTTGGAAAGTATACACTGGACGCAAACATCGGTCTTCAGGCAAAAGGCACAGGCCGAATAAGAATTGACTTTACACAAGGGAGGCTGTAATAATGTTCAAAGTATTAATCAACTCTGGCGTAGAACCTTTTGAAACAGCAGATGAAGAAGAATTCACGACCAGGGATGGTGTTGTCTTTGGATTTGCTGCCGACAAACTTATGTATAGCGATCGAACTCCGTTAGAGGAGTATAAACTTATTTCACCTAATCTGGAGCTAGAGGTTAACGCCCCTGGCTCCTTTACTTTTACTATACCGCCATGCAATAACGAATATGACAGTATAGAACCTATGAACACAAGGGTAAAAATATATCAGGATGGGTATAAAGAACCAATATTTGAAGGTCGTGTTATAAGTATTGACACAGACTTTTATGGTCAGAAGAATGTCACTTGTGAAGGTGAGCTTGCATATTTATATGACACGACAGTCTCTAATCATATTCAGACTTTTTCATCGATTCAGACATTATTAAGTTATGTGCTAACTAAGCACAATGAGAAGAGTCCTGAGTACAAACACTTTTTTCTTGGTGCGGTTACTGTTAACGACCCAGATATTGGAAATAGTCCAACTGGATTCTCGTTTGAGTCTACTTGGGATATTATAGCAAAACTAATCGAGCTATACGGTGGTTTTGTAAGGATCGTTAAGCAGGACGGCGTGAGAAAGTTAGAGTATCACCAAAGCGTAGATGAGCTCCCTTTTTGTGAACAAGAGATTACATTCGGAAAGAACCTACTTGACCACACAACAAATTTCGAAGTGACTGAACTTTGCACGGTTCTTATTCCATTAGGCGCTACGCTTAATGAGATAGAAGGAGCTACTGGAAGTTCTGGAGATGCTATTGAAGAGCTGAAAAAAAACCAAAGACTTACAATAGAGTCTGTAAACAACGGAAGTCCATATTTAGTAGCAAGAGAAGCTTATGATACATTCGGTCACATTGAAAAAACAATCGTATTCTCAGACTGCAAGGATGCTGCTACTTTAAAGAAGTATGGTGAATTATATTTGAACGAACTTCAGTTTGCTGAGATGTCGATAGATGTTTCAGCGATTGATTTATCATATACTAATAGAAAGGAGTTGCCTGAAGTATGAGTATAACAGGAACCGGAACACAAGCTGATCCTTATATTGTGGAAACGTATGAGGATTTGAAGACGGCTATCGAATACGGCACACCTGACGATTTATATGTAAAATTTAAAGAAAAATATAACATAGACTTGGCGTCAATATATGAATACGAATGCCCAACCATATACACATCTAACGCTACTGGCCATAATGTTAATGTTGATGGCAACGGGACAACTATATCTGGGTTTTCCAGTTCGAAATCAATGTTTAAAGTAATCAATGATTACAGCAACCCTGTAGCTGCTTACTTTCATTTGAAAAATATTGTAATAGATAAAGCATATTGTCCATCCTCACCATTAATATTTGAAGGTCGTGTCCCACAATTAGAGAATGTAAAAATATCAGCAGTGATAGAAGATAAAATAGCAATGCGCTTTTCTTATCCAGGAAGTTCTTACCATTCTTATCAGGTCGGTTATGTTAGAAGATGCTCTTTTTCTATTAACAAAAGTAGGTACGATTTCCCGAACAACACAGGTAGACTTGTTATTTTTGGAGACCCTCATTATAGAATGATTTTTGCTCCAGAATTTGGCGGAGATGAGGATTATGGTCCTCCAATAGCAGGTATACCAATAACCGATTGCAAATTTGAAATAAACTCTTTGGTGTCGCCTCTATTTTTTGGAGCCGGAGGAAATCCTTCAAGTTACTCCAACGCAAGGCCGACAAAATTTTTAAGGAATACTATTATTCTTAATGGTTCAACTCCATTATATTTAGGTGGTTGGGTAAGAACGTTCTCACATACCATCGCTAAAGAAACGAGTATAGCTAATTCGGTTATAAGAGGAAACTCGTCTGCTTCTATACAACTTAGAGGAGCAACGAGTGCCGATGAGTTCGATTCGGGTGTTTGCGTGATTGATCATACGTCGCTTCCAAACGCATCCCTTGTTACAACAGAAGGTTATGAGAACCCCTTCAAACTCCTAACAGCAGAAGAAATAAAAAACCCAGCATATTTGCGTAGTATTGGGTTTGAATGCGGCGGATAAGGCGGTGATTCTATGGCTGTTGAAGATGGAATCAAAGACTTAACAAATTGGTCTAACACAGGAAACTGGAATCAATTCTCTGTAGTATACAATGATGGCTATAATTCCATAACATTCAATACAAAAGATGATGATAGATATCCAAGACGATATTTCAAGTTACCGCTTTCAGCATGCGATGATGGATACATCAAAATGAAACTTAGAGCGCCTGCTGATTGTCCTCTAAGAGATCCAACCGTTCTGCCAAGGATTTATATTTTTACAGAAGATCCGTGGAATAGTAGAACTGCCCCTACTAGCTTGAAAAGCATGGCTAGTGTCGAAATGCCAGTTGTCGAATCTGCAAACCCGACTGAAATAACAATAGACGTTATGCCATCATCGGCAAATATATGGGTTTCTATTGAGTGTAAGGCTTTCGCTCCAAACAGCACAATAGTATACTATATAGAAGGTATCGAATGCGATATTTACGAGCATTGGGTTGTTGAAAACGACGAGCTTGTAAATAAACGGCAAATAGAGGATGCTTCAGACCCAACAAAACCGCCATTTGCGAATCTTCTTATGCGCTGTGATCCATATATGGAGGAAGGATATCCGTATAATGCGGCGTATATAGATATTCAGCAGGCAGAACCAATACCGACTGACGTTCAGTATCCAGCTATAAGATTCTTAAGCAGAGTACGAGTAAAGTCAAGGCCGCACGGACTGAATAAGATATTCCCAGTATTGAAAGTATCTATTCCGCTTGATAATCCTGGTGGTGCTACCTATCAGTTGGGCGAATCATCTGTTCAGTCAATGACGTCTCATACTGCTGAAATAAATGCCAAGACTTTAAAGCAAATAGACGATCTTCCTTCACCGTCATCAATCCTTCAGGCTGCCAAAGAGAATGCTACTGAGCTAATCAAGGCTGCTGATAATGGATACGTTACACTCAAACGTAATGCAGAAGGCCTAATTGAAGAGATTCTTATTTGTGATCGTTTGAATTATTTTGATCCAGATGCCAAAATTTGGAGATGGAATATTAACGGTCTTGGATACTCAAGTACAGGCTACAATGGTGAATTCGGAACTGCAATGACTATGGATGGATCTATAGTTGCGGATCGAATAACCACAGGATTAATGTCAGCAGACAGAATTCGTGGCGGAAACCTTGTAATGGGTGGCTATGATAACGTTGCCGGAAGCATCATTGTAAGAGATCAAAATGGAGAACCTGTTTGCGTCTTAAATAATGCTGGTGCCAACATAAAAGGCCAGATCTATGCGGATAATGGTGATGGTATATTCATGAATCTTACAAACGGTCATTTGTACGGAGGTCACCGTGAAAACGGCAATGATGTTGTTGACATAGACATTCATACAGATAATTTGTTTGATGATGGCGGAACTTTAAAGCATGGTCTTGGTATGATTGGCGACATTTTAGGCATCAACTTTAGACAACTCTGGGTTGGCAATGACGATATTGGGCTATTCAAGGTTATTCCTCAAGAATATATAACCGTAGTTACTGGAATATCTACAGATTCTGAAGGCAAAGTAACTAATGTCTCTACAAGACAACTACCAATTGTGCATGGAATGATTGCACAAGCAGAATAATAGGAGGCTAAATCAAAATGGAAATAACAGTACACAATGGAGAAATGACAGATGCTGAGATTCATGAGTATGTTAAATATGCTAAGGAGAAGCATGAGACAAACGAAGATAAGGTCGTAAAGCTTGATATTTATCTTGATGGAGAGTTTGTAGACCTTAAAGTCGAAACAGCTCCAGTGAAATTCCAGCGAATTCGTCGTATAACAGGATATCTCGTAGGCACTCTTGACCGATTCAATGACGGAAAAAAGGCAGAAGAGCATGATCGTGTTAAGCACTCAATATCTAACGAATACGATCCAAGGGAGTACTCTGGTTTGATCGACGAATAATCATACGCTAATGACAGTCTTTTGGCTGTTGTTAAATACATATTAAAGGAGGTATTCTTTATGGAATACGCATCTAATGCTAAGGGTAATCTTGGTGTAACTCTTGGCGCTGTAGGCACTGGCCTTGGCCTTCTCGATGGTGGAGCGAATCTTCTCGGAAGAATGGTCAATGGCGGAGCTATGAACTCTGATGACAAGCCCGTTACAAGGTATGAACTCGGTCTTGTTCGTGAGTCTATTGATCAGAAGATCGAGAACTCATATCTTAAGGGCCAGCTCGAAGTAGCCGATAAGCTTGCCGGGGTTCAGAAGCAGTTTACCGAGCAGGTAGGTTTCAATGCTACAGTTGCTGCTAATGTTAGCACTGTTGCAAACCAGGCTGCTGCCCTCAGAACAAACTTTGATCGTCTGACAAGAGTGTTCGTTCCTAATGAGAACGTTGCTCCTGGATGGGGAAGAGCAAATGTACAGCCTGCACCGCCGCTTCCGCCTTATCCTTATGGATGGCCTTTTCCATTCCCTCCAGCACCTTTCCCGCCTGTAACTCCGCCTTCTACGGACACTACAACTACCACAAGTAACGGCTAAGGTGTGATCGAGTCGGCCATGCTGCATCCCAGTGTGGCCGATAAACTCTACTACAACATCTTAAGGAGGCTATCAAAATGGCATACCAATCTAAATATGCTAATGGCGCGGCTGTTGATGCTGCATTAGATTTAGCTATGACTGCTGTTCAGCCAGCGGATGTAGGTACAGCTTCTTCTAAAAACACCCCTGCGTCTGGCGATGCCGGAACAGACGAGGTAGTTCTTGGTAATGATTCAAGGCTCACAGATGCCAGAACTCCAATATTAACAACAGAACAATCTGCTGCTTTGAATAGTGGCATTACTTCATATGACGTCAATCAGATAACAAAAAACAAAGAATCACTCAAGCGGTTGGTCGACGATGGACCTAAAAACAGAATCAAAATAGGAGTTTCTGAAACGGAAAAGCAGGGCGTCACATTTACACCGAATGGCGATGGCACTATTACTGTAAATGGAACAAACACAGGCTCAGGAACAATGATTGCTATATTTGATCTGTATGCTCAGGCCTCATCGTCTACAGCTAATAAGCAGGATCCTTTTATAGAGCAAGGCTCTTATATTCTCAAAGGAACTGGTAATTCTGGTATAAGGGTTCAGGCGTATGGATATAATGACGATCTGACACTCAATGTCCTTGCAAACTCCTCTTCAGATGCATATTTTGAAGTGGATGGAACATATCAGTATTATGTATTCCGAATATGGGTAGGAGCAAGTGCTTCTTTTGATAATTTCATTCTCAGACCAATGTGCTGTCTGCAGGAGTTTTATGAAATATCAAATTCTTTCAAACCATATTTGCCAAGTAATTCAGAACTGTACAACATGATCAAAGATCTGCAGGCTTAACATATAAGGCGGTGATTAAATGGCGGATTTATATTTAACACCAGCTGAGAGGTATACAGCGGCTCTTGGTGGTTTCTATTATGGAGACTTACCAGAGCCAGGGACTGTATATACTCAGCTTATAAAAGATATTCTAAACGGTACTACACCAGAAAAAGAGCCGAAGAATATACTAGCGAGATTTATATATTCTCTTTATATTTCGGACCTTGGCGATCCATATCCTAGATATGAACTTGCGAAGCTTTTATATTGGAAGCTTCATGATATAACTCCGACAAAGTCAGGTTCTATCCTTACAGTCACCATAGACGGCGAAGAGGATTACATGACAATAAATACTGACCTGTCAAGACTCTGGTATAAGGTTTTGTTTGGCTCTAAAACAGACGTAATCACGGAATTCCCTTATATTTTTAATACCATGCAGAATAAGCTTTCTGACTGGGAGCTATTCGGCAATGTAGAAGTATCAGGCACACCGACTCCTGATAACCCGATTATGCCGGAAGGTTGTGGTGAGAGAACGGGGAATTTGTTTGATAAGTCTACAGCAGTGGTCGGTTATGGCGTTGACAATAATTCGGGAAGTCTGTTCCGTTCAGCGGCGTTATCTGCTTCGGACTATATTAATATCTCTGGCGAAAGCTACATAAGAGCAACATATATAACTTCTGGCGTAGCTAATCAGTATGGAGCATTTTATGACGAAAATAAAACATATATATCAGGCTATAGTGGTTATAGTAATGCAATTGCAGTACCGCAAAATGCAGTATATACAAGAATCACCGCAAGAACAGAATATATAGACGAATTTATGCTCAACCTCGGCTCAACCGCCCTCCCCTACGAGCCCTACGGCTATAAAATCCCGATTTCATCAGCAGGCACCACAACGCCCGTTTATCTCGGAGAAGTGGAGACAACGAGGAAGATCGGCAAAATCGACCTATCAGAGCTATCGTGGAGAATGATAATACACGGTTTATGGGCGACAACGGATATTCCGAATATTAAATATGTGCCTGTGAATACAGAGCTGGGCGACGGTATAGCGGAAAAATACACTATTCATACTGGCTCTGGTATGAGTACTGCATTAAATTGTATAGCCATTGATGTATCACAAGTATCAGTAAATACTGGCAGCACCTCAAAAAAGCCTACAGGAATGTTCTGGTACGTCCTTGCAGAATCCGAAACAGGCATAGTAAATAAACCGTTGATGAAGATTGGTGAGTATGCTGATAGTTTGTCAAGGGCTCAGACTGGTATTGATATTCCAACAGTCATTGGGCAGAATACACTTGATGTGTTGACTACAGTAAAGCCGTCCTCTATGCGGATTGAATACACAAGTGCTGATGAAACTAGGTCTCGATCAAAGAGAATAAGTCTTTTAAAATCCCCATTAAAGAAAGGACTGATTAAATGAACAGAATAAAGTCAGAAACTCTTGTTGATGGTATTATGGAGTTCATAAACTCTAATGTTATACCGTCTATAGATGACGCATTCCTCAAAATAGCAATGAAGACTGCTATAATCACAGCCGCTGCAAATAAAGATGCTTACGTCAAAATGACAGAAGGGTATCTCAATACAGACTTCTTCTCAACACTTCTCAAGCGTGACTCAGAAGGATATTTCGAGATTGAGAGTCTTATTGATGCCATAAGACAGGCCATGAACGAATGCGGCGAGCTTAAAATAATATTCCCTGCTATTAAGTTCCTATCTCCTACAGAGAAGGTGCTTATATTTAAGGCTAATGATATCACTGCTCTTAAACAGTATATCACAAACGCAGCAAGCAAGAATGGAGGTAACACATGATGGATAACTTTTATTCAACTATCGAAAGCTATGTAAAAGACGAAGCTCACGACCATGAGAAATACTTTGATCTTGCTAAAAAGGCTCCTACAGAAAAGGCAATAAAGATACTCATGGACATCGGCAGAGAGGAAAAGAGACATCATGATTTCCTCGAAGAGATCCTTTCTGACAGAGATGCAACAGCCGAGGTTATGACCTCCTCCAAAAGCGAGCCGAGTACAAAACTGTCTACAGATAGGAAAATCGACTATCCGACTCATATTGAGAATACTTGAATAGCTCCTGATGTGATAAAGTAAGTCGATTTGATGAGAGTTTGTGCGTAAAAACACGGATTCTCATTTTTCTCCTTTACGTAAAAAACACGGTGTATAATGAAGAGATAAAACTCAATTATTCATTTTTAAAGGAGGTTTTAATTATGTTAAAAGCTAAATTTTATTTTGAGGATATGGTAACTTTAAAGATAGGTGAAATGGTTCTCAATATGTTTGACTATATAACAATAGCAGACATTGACGAGGATAATTACACTATATCGGTAATATTTACTAAAATCAACAAATATGGATTAGTATTTATCAAACATTTTGCCTGCCCGACGAAGGCAGAAGTAATCGAGTGATTCAATTCAGGATTTGAGCTACACACGTAGCTTGAATTCTCAGCTTGAACACGGATTTTATATTTTTTACATTTCAAACACGGTCTTTAATGAAAAGACTGCGAATTAACGCGCCTTGGACGGTCGAGAGACCTAATCTGGGGGATACTGGCTTGAAAAGTCCGAGCTTGGACGAAGTAGAGTACATATAATAGCACAAAGGTAGTGCGCTACCCTTGGTGGTAGAGACGTTCGTTCGAAGCGGACAGGTCTTTTCATTTTTCTCCTTTACGTAAAAAACACGGTGTATAATGAAAGGAATAAACCAAAACTATTTATTTTAAGGAGGGATTTTTATGACAAATAATAATACATTTAATCACTTAGTAGAACTATATGAAGAGTTCCAAAGGTGCTTACGCAATTTAGAATGTCATCTAAACGAACTAGAATTTGATAGAATGGTTGACGAATTCGAAGATCGGACTCAGCATTGAGTCTGGTTTTTCGGTTTAAACACGGATTTTATATTTTTTACATTTCAAACACATGGTATAATGGGAGATTTATTAAAATTTTACTATTTTAAAGGAGGAAGACTAAAATGATTACGCTGTGCTTAATCGCGTTATGCATCATTGTTGTTGTCTTAATCATATCTCTTGTGGCAGGAGTCATCAGTATATTATGGACATTAGCGCCTGTGATTATTGTTGGCTGGATAATCAAGAAGATATTTTTTGACAAGAAGAAAGGAGGAAAATAATGCCGATTGGAATAATTTTAATCATAGTAGGTATAATCTTACTTTACAATGACAGTAACAAAAATTCGAAATAAATCTCCTAAGTGCGAAGGTTGGCAGAACGCTGACCTTCAGCTTACGGTTTAAACACGTCGTATAATGAGAACTTTAGTGTTCTTTAATTTATTATATTTTAAGGAGGTCATTTTATGACTAATAGAAAGTACGAAAAGATTAAAGAGTATACAAAGATCGCAATAGAGGAGATTATGAATTCTCTTGAATATTCACAGAAAGAAGCTACTGATATTCTGTTATATGCTACCAAAGATATAAGAGGACAACACTTGCACAGAGTAGAACAGGAATGGTTGTTCGGAAGGACAAGGTTGTTAGACACTTATGTCTTAGTATATACATTGGCAGAAGAACTCAGCAAGATTATGGATGGAGGTGAATTACCAGAGGAGGCATAGCCTCTTCTCTTTTGCCTTTCAATTCAAACACGTGCTATAATAGGCAGAGATGTCTATATATTTAAATCTTAGGAGGAATTGACTATGAGAAGAAAGTTCAACTGGAAAGGTTTCGCTAAAAATGCAGCTTACGGTTTTATGGACGGTGCGGCATTAACGCTTAGCTGGATGACGACAGGAATCGTTGGATATGGTGCTGCATATTCCTGCAAAAATTACGGAGTATGCAACCGTGTTTCTAGGACATTCTTGTGGCTTACAGCTGCAAGTGCATTCAATGCGGTACGTAATACATGGATGACTAGTAAGTATCTCAATGGCGAGATCTGTGACTACGACTGGACAATCATAGTGAACGATGACAAAGAGGAGGAAAATGTTGACGAAATCTGACTGAACTTTAGGGGAGTTCTGTTTTAAACAGACTCCCTTAGATTCCGACTTTTGCTTAATATTTAAGGAGGCTGATATTATGGCATACGAAAGATCTTTATGTTGGAAATGCAAGAAGTCCTGTCCTAAGGCAGGAGAAAAGGGCTGTTCTTGGGTTGAAAATCTTGAGCCAGTTTCAGGATGGGACGCAGAGCAGCATGTGCTCCCGTCTAGAGGCGAAAAGTGCAAAGTATCGTACATGGTTAGGTCCTGTCCTGGATTTGACCCTGACGATGAGACCGTAACTCAGATTTCTGTAGAGGCAGATCCTCTGTTCGGTATAAGACTTACAGAGGCGCTTCTCAAGGAAGAAGCAAAAATATATTCTTCATATCTCAAGAATTTCGAGTACCACAAAGATGCCGCTACTATGCGCGAGGTTATAAGGCACGAAGCGGTACTGAAGAGGTCTTCTATAGTAGCGCTTATACCAGAGCCGCTGACATATAAGACATATATAAGTTCAATGAGGGTAAGATATTTAAGCAAGGAGGCCTTAAGAATATTAAACGAGGCTGACCTTACAATTTAAACACAGCCTTTAATAGGCAGTAATGTCTATATTTCAAAAATTTTATTTTTCAGGAGGTTATTTTTTATGAAAGATGCAACAAAAACTCAGATGAAGACAATCGGAGGAAACGCTGTAGCCAATGCTTTGACAGCGGCATTAGGCGCGATGATTCTCGGTGGCGCAAAGGCCATCGGAGGAAAAATCGGCTCTGTGTTCACTAAAAAGGAGCTGGCGGCTACAAATGTTACAATCCCGGAGGCTACACCTGCAGAAGCTGTGACTGAGGTAGAAATGCCGACAGAAGACATAAAGGTGGAGACGAATATAGAAGAAACTGACTAAACCTAATAAAGGGGCCTATCGCAGGTCCCTTCAGGTTTCTCCAATTGAAACACATCCTATAATGAAGGAGCGTGATTTAAATGGAGATTATTTTTATGGTTATCTTTTATTTATGGCTGTTCAGAATCATATGGGACAATTTCTTGCTTGGATTCGTGAACTACATAATGAAGATAACAGGAAGAAACGAACTTCCACGGATCAAGCAACCGAAACAAAAAAAGAAGTGAGGGCCCACGGGCTCTCGCCCTTTGATATTTAAGGAGGATTTTTATGTACGAAAATGAAAAGATGAACACTCAGGACGCAATTGACATCGAGGAAACAACAAAAGTTGAGGTGCAGAAGCAGGATCTGGTTGATAAGGCTCTCGACTTCATTTGTGCAATAGGCGACGAGATCAAGGCTCACCCGATCCACACCGCTGCTACTGCTGTAATAGGCATATTCTGCTACAAAAAGGGTAAGAAGAAAGGCAGAAAAACTGGATGGAAAGATGGAGCCGCTGCTCAGTATAATCATATAAGAGACCGTATGAATTATATGGATGAGGACGGTACAAAATGGAATATGATCGACGCTATAAATGAAGGAAGAGCAGAGCATGTTCTTATATTCTCTGAAGACGAGAAGGCAAGATACTATGCTGCAGTCGCCGCGTCAATAAACTACAAAAACGACAACTCAAACACGTAATATAATGGAGGTGTTTAATATGTTTAAAAAATCGAAGGAACTCACAGCCACTGAAAAGCAGATCAAAGAGCTTGACGAACTCATTGATGCGACAGAACCCACAAGCGACGAATATCCAGAACTTGTAGAGAAGAAGTCTAAACTCATGGAAATCCAGAAGCTTGAAGCGGAAGTCAACAAGACTAATGCTGAAGCTAAAGGTATTTTTAAGGTAGATAAGACCGCTGTCTTGAAGATTCTGGGTGTCGCTGCATTGGCGGTTCTCAGTTCATCAATGGAGAATGGCTCTCTGAAGACGTCTAACTGGCTGTGCAAAACCAAAGACCGATTCATATGAACTAACATCCAACTTAAAAGGGGCCTATTACAGGTCCCTTTAAATTTTATATTTTAGGAGGCTCATATGGATGAAGTATACGTTATTTACGATAGTGCACTAGATAAATATGTCTCACAAACAATTAAGATACGTAGGTCCACCACACCTTTTCTTGCTATAAAATTTGGAGATGCACACTCAGCTTTGACGTTTGATGAGGATTTGTATGCACAGCTTAGGCTTGATGAAATTTGTAATTGGTATTCTAAAAACTATCCTGAAAAGAAAATGAATTTGTCGATAAGGAGGCTATATGTTTAACACAATATTCATATGTACTATAATAAATGGTGTGTTTTGTGGCGCTGCGTTATACACATATGAAAAATGGTGCAATCCTATAGTTGCATTGGTGGCATATGCTGTGGTTGCGTGCGGCATATTTATTATACTGCTAGGACTTGAGTCCTTTGTGTCATTTATATTCAAAGACGAAATAGACATGAATGTAGTGCTGGCATTAACAGCATGCCAAATACCATTAACTTGGAGGGGTAACAATGAAAACAATTAAAAAAGTGATAATCACAATGGCAGTACTTGTCGTTGTTTCAACTACGCTTGGTATAGGACTCTCCGCTTTGATATTTGACTCAACTCTGTGGTTCATTGAAATGAGTATAATATTCAGCGGGGTCTTATCTTGTGTATTTATATTTATGTATGTAACAGCATGGCTTGAGTTCGGCGAGCTGGACTTAAACACTGGCCAGTTCAAAGCCTCTGCTGACTTCTCAAATGAAAAGGAGCCATTTATATTAATAACTAAGGTAACCCCACTTAAAAGAAACAAGGAGGACAAAGAAAATGACTGACGTTGAAAGATTGAGAAGAACAGCTACTAAACTGTTATCGCGTCTGCAGCAACTATTGGTTATGAGGTTACGTAATAAGGAGGACGAAGAATGAAACTGTTCATAAGTACGCCGATGAACGGTCTGACAGATGACGAAATAAAAGAGACGTTCAAAAGAATACGAACTAAAGCTGCAGAATTCTTCAAGGATGATAACATCGCAACTCAGTCTGTTGTGTCAAACGCGCTGTTTGGAGACAATTGCAAAGGCAAGTCAAGAGTTCAGATGCTTGGTCATTCTATAGCTTTACTCGACACGGTTGATGCTATTATATTTGCAAAAGGATTCTCGCAGGCTCGTGGCTGCAGGATTGAATTTTATGCTGTAAACGAGTATGCTGATGATTGGCCTAATATTCGGATTTTATTCGAAACGGATAATGGACTGAAGGAAGCAAAAGACTTCCACGACAGATACAAATTCATTACAAAAGATCGTTTTTATTCAGAATACAAGGAGGAAGAATAATGAAATATTGTGTATATGACAAGGCAGCAGACGGATATCTCACAAAAATGGTGTTTGATAGAGGGCTTTCTAATGACACTCAGTTTGAGTGTGGACTTAATGAGTATATTACAAATGCTAAACTTCTCGACACAAAGAAAGCTGCGGTGGATACCATTGCTCGTATCGAGAGTTTCAAGTTCATGGAGAAAGGCCGCTTCGTAGTACATCAGTTTGATGATACATTGGCAGACCAGTATATAATATCCGAAGCTGGAAATCCGACAAAGGTAGTTGATAATATAACTGTTGACCTAGATGGTACCATAAACGTCAAGTACGGCACGATGACATTCCACTGGTCTGCTTCGTCGCTTGATTATGTTGTTAATAGATTGAATAGACTTCAGGATGCATCAGCGCCACAAGTATACACTGCTTGGCGCGATACATTCGATATATATAAAGTCATCACTGTAATAGATGAAAGAGAATGTACTCATTACCAGTTCATTAAGGTTACTGAGAAGGGTCTTGAAGAATACAAAAAAGATGAGGAAGATAAGCTTCGCGTTGCAGGAAATAATATTGTTAACGTAACAGCTTGTCTTAATAAGCGCATAGAGGACCTTGAAAATGCCAACTATGATCTCGGTGAACAAGTTACTGCACGTGGCGCTGTGGCCAATCGTTTACAGGAGGAAAATGATAACCTTAAAGCTGAGGTGGAGTCTATAAAGAAAGAGGCTCGTCACTGGAAGACTATGTATAAATCCAATGCTGAGAGTCGTGAACTTCTTAATGACGCTATAGACATCAAGGACCGCAAATTAGAGTCTATAAAGAAAGAAGCTCATAATTGGAAGGCTATGTATAAATTCAATGCTGAGACTCTGGATATTCTCAAAGACTTGATAGATACTATCTATACTGACCTTGAATCAACAACAGCATACGATGATTTAAAAGGTACATTAAAAGCTTTATCGCATAATTCAGACCTTGATCATATATTCATGCCTACCAAAACAAGTTATATACTTGATAATGGGAATTGTCTTACAGCAAAGGACGAAATATCCAGTATTCTTGCTAGGGTATTAACGATCATGGAATCTCGCGAACTGAATCGGAACGTGGCTTTTTCGTCAGCAGAAGAAGTGGATCGCGCAAAGAGACTCGCTAATAATATAATTGATATTTGTGAAGAGACAGATGACAAATTTGAGATAACTCTCAATAAGTTTTCGCAGTTATACGAAGCTGTAAACGATCCAAGGGATGACAATGACACAATCATGCATGCATTCAAGGATGTTCTTGAGATATTCTCTGTTCTTGAAGACAAAGTAAGAAATATCATAGACGAAAGCGTAGCATGGAAACACAAAGCTGCGAAAGCTGAAAAAGCCCTGGACAATCAGAAGAAATTAAACGAAGCAAATGTTTCCACTATAGTACGCTATAGGAACGACATGCGTGATATGGATAAGAAAGTATCTAATGCAGCCGATTGGCTTGAAGAAGCGAATGACAAAAACGAAAAACTCACAAATATGCTCAAGGAAATAACTGATTATATAGCGGATATTATGGTCGCAACTAGAACTATGAATACAGATAAGATAATATCTAATTTAACAGATGTTTCGTCTAAGATCGGTATTAAAACTGTAGATGACGGCCCTATCTATGGTGTTGCTATTATTTTAAACACGCTTATAAGAATCGCAAAAGAAAGAAACGAAGCTCTTGATTACAACATTGATCTTAAGAAGGAAAGAGACAAGGCTCTTGAACAGAAAGAGTTTTACAAAAGGCTGGCTAATTCTGTATACGGTATGACTATACCTTGCAGATGTAACGGTAAACAGAAGTTCTACGATGTTACAACCGGCAAGAAGATACTCGTTGACAAGAAGAAGTATGATGATCTTATAGAGTGTGTTAATAATATAAATACTACCTATGAGATATTGAAATGCGCAGATTTCGCAATGAATAAGCCAATATGGTTCGATGGTGTAATAACCAGAATCAAAAAACTTACAGAATAAACACGTAGTATAATGGAGACGGTAGTCTATCCAATAGGATAGGCAAGCTTTTGAAAAGCACCGTCTCTATATTTTTTAGAAAGGAGGCAACGTTAAATGGCAAGGAGACCGGCTATTTATATGTTCCGAGATCAATTAACAGGAGTAAAGTTTAAGGCGACTATACCGTTTGTAAAGAATGGCATATTTAAGGCGTCTTGTCTTCTCCAAGAAACGGAATTTGTATCCTTGGAGGAATTATATTCATTCTGGGGTATTGCAGATTTCATACGCGTTCTTAGAGAAGAATTTGTTCCTGGTATTCCTGATATTTCGTACCGGGACTTGCGCGAGGTCCTTGGGTGGAATTTATTGCAGGGTGTCCGAATCGTCGACATCGAACTCGTTCCTGTAATAGAAGGAGAAGAAGTTGTAATCGATCTCGTGTATAACGATATTCCAGAATTTTGGGATATTCGTTCTATTTTAAATCCATATGACTCACAACTATTTGAGGAAGAATATATGGATTTTGCTACTAAATATCCAACTGACACATGCGGATATTCTGGCTACGGTCTCAGCCAAGAAAACATGATCCGCATATACGAGCAAAGAAAAGACGATTTCAAGGAGGAAGAATAAATGAGCATTAAGTCATTCATAAAAAATACGTGGAACGGTGCAAAAGAGAATGCGCCTATCCTGCTTGCAGTAGGTGGTCTTGTTGCAGCAGGCATAACTGTGTACGCCGCTGTGAAAGAAGCACCTAAGGCGAAACTCGCTATCACAGATGCAAGAATAAAGAAGGAAGAAGAGATAAGAGCAGAACTTCCTTCGGAGAAAAAGAACTCAGAGATAAAGGTTCATATTTCCACTGCAGAAAAGATTGCAATCATATTCAAATGCTGCTGGCCTGCAATCCTGTCTGCTTGTGCTACTGTTGGATGCACAATCGGATCTCAGATCGCTGCTGGCAAGAAAATAAAGGCTGCACAGATGGCTGAAGATATTGCTCAGAAGCAGCTTCAGGACTATGTTACCTCATCAGTTAAGAAGTTAGGTGAAAAGAAAGCAGACGATATTGCAGAAGATGCAGCTAAAAGATCCGCTGAAGTAAATCCCCCAAAGAGAGATTCCAATGGTCAGATAATTGCTTATGGTAAGGGTGATTATCTGTTCTATGATAGGCAGATGAATGTCAGGTTCTGGTCGACTATTGACAAAGTGAACCGAGCAATCCTTGAGTGTAATGCTGAGATCCTCGAAGGTGAATTCGTTATGGTTGACGAGTTCTATGAGAGAATTGATCCTTCAATAAAGCTCCCTTCCACAGCTGGTGATCTCGGATTTGGTGCGAGAGCCGATGAAATCGCTAAAAATGCGTTCATCCGAGTAACATACACCTCAGAAATAACAGAAGATAACGAAGTGCAGATCGTTCTCAGCTACAACGTAAGAGACCGTAAGACAGGAAGAATCTACGAACCGGAGGACTAAGAATATGGCTGAAGTGAAATTTCCGACTGGACTCCCGGCAAATTCCGATAATGTAATCAACAAAGATACCACCAAAGAGCCCGCACCTGAGCGGGTTCAGGTGGCTTCTCACAGTAATAAGGTGCAGAAGAAGTCTTCAAAACTTGGTAACACTATCAAGAAAGAAGGATCTGAGGTCGGTAAGTATATTCTCAATGACGTCGTAAAACCTACAATACTTGATAGCCTGTACGATCTTGGATCCGGCGCTCTTGGTATGCTTATTTACAAGGATCCGAATGCATTCCGAAGAGCAAAATTCTCAAGGACAAGAGGCGTTCTCGGATCTGTTATATCTCACACAGACTACGCTGGCCTTGGAAGACCTAGGAAGAGAGATCCATTCACAGGTCCAACCGCCATCAATTACAGCAAGCCAGTTGTGTCTGTTGGTGGAGATGTTCTTTCTGAGGTAAACATATTCGATAGTTACGAAGATGCATATGTAGTAAGACAGTATCTTCTTGATATTTGTCTGAACGAGCATCGTTGCTCAGTTGCTGACTTCTTTAAGGCTGTTGGAGAAGAACCCGATCATACGTTCCTTGACTGGGGATGGACTTCTCTTGACAGTTCTTACATCACAAGATCAGGAGATATTTACCGAATCGAACTTCCGAGACCAAGACTGTTGCGATAATGATATAATAGGAGGCTAATATGTTTATATACGTTGTCAGAATTACAGGAACCGACACATATTTAGGAGTCGGAACTCCGGATCCAGTTGCGTCGTCATCACCAGCAGTAGAGCCCTCTGTTGCAAAATTTCTCACTGAAGAAGAGGCTTTTGCCGCAATGACAAACTGGATTGCACCACTAATGTGCGAGATAGTATTGATCCCAAGACAGAATAAGCATCTGTTCGAACTGAATAAAGCTTGTTATAACGACAATTACAATGGCGGAAAACAGTATCCGATCGCTTCAACAAAAGACCCATTTCTTAATTCTCATTTATATTTGAGACTTCTCAGAGAAGCGCTTCATATAGATGTCAGAGATGTTGCTGCAGATATAGACGCTTCCGGTTGGTCCATTGTTATGTTTGAGAACGATGAGAATTTTGAGATGCAGAGAAAAGACCCTATCGAAAGGCGGCTTAGACAGTACTACACAAGACGGCTCTCGGAGTTGAGAGACCCTGAGATCGCCAAGTGCGTTGCAATGACCAGACTTATTCAGTATATTGAGGAGGGCTGGTTTGATACTCCTAAGCATCAGCGGAGAGGTGTTCTTAGAAAGGCTAAAAGATAAAGATGATAGACGGATATTACATACGAAATGAGATTACAGGGGCTTTGGTTTGTGGAAAGAACCTTAGCCCTTTATATTTCTCAAGAATGGACCTTGCTGCTGAGTACATAAAGGATCATTCACTGAACACAAACATCTACAAAGTAGTCTTCTCTAAATGGCTATACCACGATCAGTATAGACTGTTTAGAGTTGTATCATAAGGAGGATTTTCAATGAGTGCAAGTGATTTCAAAAGAAGAGCAGAGGAAAGAAAGCGGACTAATGGAATGATCGATTCACCAGGGTGTCTTGTTATATTCTATCCACCAAATTATATCGCGAGCAAAGATGTAAGCAAAGAATACGCACCTAAGAAAATGGGTATGGCTGATGGGTCATTATATCTTTACTTAAGTAATGGTATGGTGATAATGTTGCCTAAGGACCGCTGTGTTGTGATTGATCCAAACGGAACTCCACTCATCAATCAAGATAAGAAACCGATGTTCGGTGGAATCAAAGTTGGCCCGGAAGAGGATATACCATCAGTTCTCTACGACGCTTATAATAATGGCTGGCTTGAGGTTCCGATAACAATACTCCCAAATGATATTCCCGAAACGGAGGATGAATCTACAAATGAATGAACTCAACACAAATGAATGGTCTGAAAAGTTTGATCAGCTGCGCAAAAACCGCGTGGCTGTATCATTCTTCAAATATGGCCCAGCAAGAAAGAACTTCGGAGAGGGCAGAGTTGATGCTATAAAAACGGCAGAACTTTGCCTTGAGGCATTTAAGAAAGATCATAATACGGAGCATCTTGTGGACGCAGCTAACTACATGATGTTTCGTTTTATGTACCCACTTCCTGGCGAGTTCTTTGAATCAACAGATAGCACCAAATCAGTCGGTACTGTAGGCACACCAATCAATATGGAATAAGGAGGAATTATATTTATGAAATTTTTCGACAAACTTAAGTCTATAGCCAAGACTGGAAAGGATAAGGCTTCAAAACATAGCCCAGAAATCCTTGTAGGTCTTGGTCTTCTCGGATTCGGGTGGACTGTTTATGAAAGCTGCAAGTCTACTCTCAAGGTGAAGGAGATCATTGCAGATCACAAGACTATATCTCATCAGATGGACGTTGCCGTAAACGCAGATGCGGTAACTTCTGACGGAGCATTATATTCTCCAGAGGTATACGAGAAGGATAAGCACAATCTCAAGTATCAGACTGGATGGGCAGTAACTAAGGCTGTAATAAAGCCTGTAGTTGGATTCGCTTCATCTGCAGCTCTTGTCCTTGGGGGACTCCATATCATAAAGAAAAGATATGCTGTACTCAGTGTTGCATATAATGGTCTCAAGGCTTCATACGATCTGTTATATTCTAACGTTGAGAAGGAATACGGCAAGGAAAAGGCTTATGAACTCGCAAACGGTATTACAAAGGTAGGCGAGACCGAAGACGGTAATCCTATATATCAGAAGGATCCAGAATCAGGTCTTACTGCGATGCCGTACGTCGAATACATCACTCCTAATACCTGTAAATATTGGAGCAGGAATGACTGGGAGAACGACTTCAACCTTGAGAATGTTCAGCGTAATGCGAATGAACTCAGGGATGAATCAGTAGGCTCAACGTGCGGATACAGACTCTGGCACGACCTCTGTAAGGAAATCGGTCTCAAGAAGATCAAACCTATATCTGCAAGAGTCGGATGGGTATTCTCAAAGGATCGAGTTGAGAAGGCTCGTGCTGATGGTCTCAATCCTGATGGATATATTGATCTGAGAATTACTAAGTTATATTACGATGACAAGGTTGAGGAGGCTCGTCAGCTTTGTGATGAAGATCGTGAGGCCGGCGAAAAGATGTTCGATGAGATAGACGAGCTCTTCTTTGACAATGCAAAGGGTCGTTACGTCAACTACATATATATGATCAACCCGAACATCGACGGCGAGATCTACAAGTATATATAATGGAGCTGTACAGGATAACGTATTATGATACCTTGGAAAAGAGACCAGTAGTTGTGTGGATATCAGGTTATATTCGCGCTATAATCTATGCCAATGAACTATCTGGTGATCCGAGGTATCTTAATGTAAAAATGGAGGGTTAATTATGAGTTTCAAATCAATTGCTATATTTTTAGCAGGCGCTGCTGTTGGTGCGGTTGCATCATATTTCTTCACAAAGGAGAAGGTTGAACGACAGGCCCAGGCAAACATAAATGACATGGAGAAGGTATTCCAGAAAAAATACTCAGACAATGAGAGTACTGATTCAGACTCAATTCCAGAAAATGCCCAGGGGGATATTTCCGAAAAAACACTTGAAGCCAAAAAAGAACCTGTCATAAATAAGTCTAAGAAAAAGACCGACTACACCAAATTCGATAAGGTGCGGCAGAAAATATTATATAATAAGCCGCTTAAATACGATGATTCAAATGATACCAAAACAGTAAGGAGGAAAACAGATATGGGTGAACCGTATATTATAGGAGAAGAGGAATTCAACGATCTCGTTCGTGATGGATGGGACATGATGGAGGTGAACTTCGATCCATCAGCTGCTGAGAACATGTATTTCTACGACCTTGATGGCAATGAAGTCTCAATGGACAGCATCGGTCATGAGGCTTTCGCATTCCTAAATGGAGAGGCAACAGAAGATGAGATCGTATATGTAAAGAATGAAGAACTCGGTATGGTATTCGAGATTACATTCGACGTACCTTCTCCTGACGAGGATGAGTGATGTGAGTGTTCATGTATCAGTATCAAACTTATGTTATCAATTGGTTACTGAATATTGAACCAATGTCTTTCTCTGATCGTAATGATATAGGTGCTATGTGCGGTATTTTAAATACTATCGAATTTGATCCTGTCGATGAAAAGGATGAGATTCTTATAGGCAAAGGCGTAGACTGCAGGCGCTTATATTTCGAACAGTATGGCGTGTGGCCCAGAGAAGGTCCCTGTACTATGTTTGAAATGATGGCTGGGTTGGCTATTTCTTGTGATGAGATGCTAAGCCCAGCGCCAGAACAAACAACACCATGGATGTTCTTTAAGTATATGCTTAACTGCATGTTCTCATATGGAAATATAGACGAGTCTTGCCGACACTATAGGACCGAGCTATTGCGAAACGACAACGGATGGAATATTGATATTTGGACCCAATGTAACCATATGCCATGGAACAGCATTTTATAATTTAACATAAAGGAGGTGATATTACGGGTTATGATTTCTTTCAAATAAAAAGCAAACTAGTCCGTGGTGTTCCTGTAATATACCCCGACTTCAAAATAACATTTACTGATAATGCTTTGATGATAAAAGGCGGAAACTTTTATGCATTCTGTGATGAGGAAACCGGTATGTGGACAACAAATCCAGCTGCGGTTGTACGATGTATAGACTCTGCTTTATCAGAAGAAGCAAAAAAGAACCCATACTGCCAGGTTGAGTATGTGGATTCGTTTGGGTCAAAGAAATGGAAAGAGTTCTTAGACTTCACCAGATCTTTACCAGATAGATATCACGAACTTGACAGAAAGGTGATGTTCACAAATTCGGAAATAACTAAAGAGGATTACTGCTCTAAGAAAGTCCCTTATGCAATCGGATCCGGCTCAAGGGATTGCTATGAGCAGTTAGTCTCTACTTTATATTTTCCAGAAGAGCGCCAGAAGTTTGAATGGGCAATCGGCGCTATCATAACTGGTGCATCTAAGTCATTGCAAAAGTTTATTGTATTCAGAGGCTCGTCGGGAGCAGGTAAATCAACTATAATTAATATTATAGAACGGTTATTCCCTGGATATTATAACACATTCAATGCTAAAGACTTAGGCGATGGTAAAAAAGACTTCGCAATGGAGCCATTTGTTGATAATCCATTAATAGCAATTCAGCATGACGGAGACTTGTCTGGAATTGAAGATAACACTCGCCTAAACTCTATTATATCTCATGAATACCAGCCACTAAACGCAAAATTTAAGAAGATTGTATCCGCAAAGATTGAGTCTTTCTTAATAATGGGAACTAATAAACCCGTAAGAATCACTGACAGTAAATCAGGAATAGTGAGGCGTCTAATTGATATTTATCCATCAAATGAAAAGCTACCTTTCAGAGAGTGGCTTAGATGTATGAATGGGATAGACTTTGAGTTAGGTGCCATAGCTCAGCATTGTGTTGATGTCTTCAATGAGTTAGGAGTATCGTACTATGATAATTATATTCCTACGAAGATGATGTCTGCAACAAATGACATGTATAACTTCTTAGAAGATAATTTTGACACATATGTTGAGAAAGATCGAACCACTTTATCAGAGGCATGGAAGCTTTACAATGTATGGGCAGACGATGCTAATGTAAAGTATAAATATTCTAGAAGGATATTTAAAGAGGAACTCAAGGAATACTTTGAAGAATACCATGACCGTAAAACAGAAGATGGTATCCAGATAAGGAACTTGTATGAGGGCTTTAAGCAAGGTAAATTTCTTGGCTTAACCGGCGAGCTTGAAGACACTACCAATGATATTTGTATGGATGGCTTGCCGGATTGGCTTCAACTCAAACCTCATCAAACATCACCGCTTGATATTTTGGGTGTGGATTACCCTGCCCAATATGCTGTGAACAAAAACGGAACCAGTGTACCAAAAGTGAAATGGGTTGATTGTACTACCAAGTTATCCGAAATCAGCCCTACACTTGAGCATTACGTCAAGGTTCCAGAAAACATAATTGTTATAGACTTTGATATTCAAGATGAGAACGGCAATAAGGATTTAGCGGCTAATCTTAAGGCGGCTTCCGAATGGCCTAAGACTTATTGTGAAACATCAAAGTCTGGAAAAGGAATCCATCTTCATTATATTTATAAGGGCGACGTTTCAAAGTTGTCCAGAATTTATAAAGACCATATTGAGATCAAAGTATTCACTGGAGGCTCAGCATTACGTAGGAAGCTATTTCTTGCGAACGACTATGGTATTTCTGAATTCACTGGTTCGTTGCCTTTAAAGGAGGCGAAACCGGTGTTAAATTGGGATGGTATCAAAAACGAAAGAATGCTTCGAGTAATGATAGCAAAAAATCTGAACAAAGAATACCATGACTTCACAAAGCCATCGATGGATTATATTAAGAAGTTGCTGGATGATGCATACGCGAGTGGTATTCATTATGATGTTTCTGACATGAAAGCTGCTGTTCGAACGTTCGCAATAAATTCCTCGAATAATGCAAAATATTGTTTGGGTCTTATGCGAGACATGAAATGGAGTTCCGAAGAGGTGGCTCCATGCTTGGATTTCGATAAAGACACAATTATATTCTTTGACGTCGAGGTATTCCCCAACTTATTCGTACTGTGTTATAAGATAAGGGGCCAGCAAACAGTCGCTCTTATAAATCCAGAAGCAGCTATAATCGAACAGCTTTGCAAGTATAGGCTCGTCGGATTCAATAACAGAGAGTACGATAATCATATTCTCTACGGAAGACTGATGGGTTACACAAACGAACAACTTTACAGACTGAGTAAACAGATTATATCGGGTCAGGGCGGCAAATTCCCGCAGGCCTATAATCTGTCTTATACTGATATTTATGACTTCTGCTCTGAGAAGATGAGTCTTAAGAAATGGGAGATCAGACTCGGCATTCTGCATCTTGAACTTGGTCTTGACTGGGACGAGCCCGTTCCAAAAGAGTTATGGCAGAAGGTTGCTGACTACTGTATTAACGACGTAGACTCTACAGAAGCAACATTCGATGCAAATATTGGAGACTTTACAGCCAGACAGATTCTTGCTGACTTTGCTAATATTCTTCTTGAGAAAGAGCAGTGTAATGAAAACACTAAGACAAACACTCTTACAGAGAAGATTATATTAGGCAACGACAAGAACGCAAAGGACCAGTTTGTATATACCGATCTTTCTAAGGAATTCCCTGGATATAAGTACGATGTGTTCAGTGGAGTTTCAACGTATAAGGGATATGAGACTGGGGAGGGTGGTTTCGTAATGAGTCGCCCCGGAATGTATTTCAACGCATGGACGTTCGATGTAGCTGGAATGCATCCTAGTTCTGCTTTTGCTTTGAATATATTTGGAGACAAGTATACTAAGCGTTACAAGCTTATATACGATCTCAGAATATTGATAAAGCATGGAAAGCTTGAGGAGGCTAAGGAGCTCTTTGATCACAAGCTTGACAAATACCTTGATGATCCAAAAATGTGCAAGGCTTTGTCTAAGGCTCTTAAGATTGCAATCAACTCTGTATATGGTCTCACATCAGCACACTTCGATAACGCATTCAGAGATCCTCGAAATATTGACAATATCGTTGCTAAGAGAGGCGCTCTGTTTATGATCAATCTTCTTGAAGAGGTTGAAAAGCGGGGAGGTAAGGTTATTCATATTAAGACAGACTCAATTAAGGTCGTTAATCCTACTAAGGAGCTCGCAGACTTTATATTTGAGTACGGTAAGAAATATGGATACACATTCGAAGTTGAGCATGTATTTGATCGTATATGTCTTGTCAATGATGCAGTATATGTGGCATATCTTGGTAAAGAAGACCCAGATGCTCCAGAGACATGGACTGCTACTGGTACTCAGTTTAAGGTTCCGTATGTGTTTAAGACTTTATTTAGCAAGGAAGATCTTACAATAAACGATTACTTCGAAGTTAAGGAGTCTAAGGCTGGAACTATATTTATGGACTTCCGTGACGGTCTTGAGGATGTTTCATTCTGGGAGGATCTCAAGGAATATCGTCGTAAGCAAAAAGCAGGAATGAAGATCACAAAGAAGGCAGCAAAGATGCTTGAAGAGTTTGGATATTTATCAGATGAAGAACTCGAAGAAAGGATCGCTGCTGGTCATGACTATCACTTCGTTGGTCGAGTAGGATGCTTTGCCCCTGTCAAGAAGGGTTATGGAGCAGAACTCGTAGCGAAAAATGCAAAAACAGGTAAATTTGGTGCTGTAACAGGCACTAAAGATATGGTATGGCTTGAGGCAAGTACCCTTGTCCAGAGAGAAGACAAGTGGGATATTCTTGATAAGAGCTACCATGAAGAACTAGCCAGAAAGGCTATTGAAACAATCAACCAGTTCGGATCATTTGAAGGCTTCGTTAGCCGTGATGGTGTTCCGTTCTAAATAAACCTATCTATATTTAAAGGAGAAATGAAAAATGAATAAGGTACAGCCAATCATCATCAAAGGACTCAATCCCGCAGACATCAGATGGAAGAACTTCACAGGTAGAGTGACAGACAGAAACCAGTACGGTAAGAAGCAGTTCGCTCTGTTCCTTGATCCTGATATCATAGATGTTCAGGCTCTCATCGACGAGGGCTGGAATGTTAAGAAACGTGAGTATGACGGCACAGACAAGCCTACTGAATACTATATAAACGTAGACCTCAACTACAACTACAACGAGCCGCCGGAGATAGACCTCATTATCAATGCTGAGGACGGAGGACAGCCTCATGGCGTTCACCTTTGTGAGGAAGATGTTTACCAGCTTGATGATGTTGTATTCACTGCATGCAATATCATTGTAAGAGGCTGGTGGTCTAAGAATAGGTTCACTGGCGAGTGGACTCTCAAGGCTTCTCTTGCAAGACTTCAGGTATGGTCTAACCCTGATCACTACAGACTTGCTCTTGAAGACTTCGATAACGAGATCGGTGACGTTATATTCGATCAGGATGACGCTCTTGAGGAGGCAATAGATAACTCGGATGATTGAGTTATTTGATGACCAGAAAGAAGCTCTCTCTCGTCTGAAGTCCGGCTCCATCTTATACGGTGGGGTCGGCTCAGGCAAGAGCCTTACTGGTATAGCTTGGTATGATAAAGAGACATATGAAGCAAAACCAAAGCCTGATCTTTATATCATCACAACGGCAAAAAAGCGGGATAGTGGTGAATGGGAGAATGATATTTCGAAGTATTTTGGATGCTTTATAGATCATTTACCATTCAATTTGAAGATTGACTCTTGGAATAACATCAAGAAATACATAAACGTAAAAAATTCATATTTCCTATTCGATGAACAGCGCCTTGTTGGTTATGGCACATGGACTAAGTCATTTCTAAAAATTGCCCAGTGGAATAAATGGATATTACTGACTGCCACACCAGGAGACTCTTGGATGGAGTATATGCCAGTTATGATTGCAAATGAGTATTTTAAGAATAAATCGGACTTTATCTGCAGACATGTTGTATATAACCGATTTGTAAACTTTCCTCTTATTGACAGGTATGTAAACGAGGCTAGACTTGAACAAATCCGTAATGATATTCTTGTCAAGATGAATTTCAAGCGCAACACAATACCAGTCGAGATAAGGATAAGATGTAGCTACGATAAGGATTTATATTCTATAGTTGAAAAAGACCGGTGGGATCCTTTCGAGAATTGGCCCGTCCAGAATGTAAGCCAGTACTGTTCTCTGCTACATAGAATAGTAAACAGTGACAAGAGCCGAATTGCCAATATTGATAGAACTTACAGGTCTTTGAAACTTAAACGAGTCATTATATTCTATAACTACACTTATGAGCTTGAGATTCTGAGAGAGTGGTGTTCTTCAAATAAAATACCATTTGCTGAATGGAATGGCCAAAAGCATCAAGACGCTCCAACAACAGAAGAATGGGTATATTTGGTTCAATATGCCGCAGGATGCGAAGGTTGGAATTGTGTTGATACAAACGTTATATTTTTTTACAGTCAGTCATATAGCTATAAGCAGATGTGCCAAGCCAAAGGGCGTATCGATAGACGTAATACCTCATTTACGGAGATGATATATTATATCTTTGAGAGCGATGCATCTATTGACAAAGGTATAAACCGATGTCTGGCTGGAAAGAAAGACTTTAACGAACGGGCATTCTATAATAGGCAAATCACATATCATGAGAATCGAGCTTATCAAAAAGTCGCATAATTGTAAAATAAGGAGGCTAATATGACATACAAAGAGTTCATAAAATGGTGTAATGAAGTGCCAGTAGATTGCTTAACCTCAACACAGGCAATTCATATTGTAGCCATAAACACTAAGTTACATAAGACACCATGGTTTAAGCGCAAAAAGGCGTGGGAGGAAATAAATATAAGAGGCTTTGTCGAGAAGGGTCTTGTCAGAGCTGTGAATAATAAGATTGCAATGAAGAAAAAGTAAGTATTCAAGGAGGCTTATATATGAATACACGTATTGAAGAGGCTAAGAAAAGAGTTAAGGATATGAGAACTTTTACGCATACATGTGATCGCTGTGATAACCTGATCATATGCAAAGGTAATCATCGTACTGTTCCAACTACCTACAAATGTGGTATAGATGGAAAGACAATAATAAAGCCAACAGACGAGAAGTGCCAAAACTTTTGCTGCCGCAATTATAGAAGGGATGTGTGATAATGGATAACAGGGCTCAGAGACGCCAGAAGAAAAAGCTTGAACGATTGCAGAAAGATGAAAACAAGATCATGAGGTCTGTATCGTTGTTTGATGCTAAATTCGGAGGTATAAACAACAAACGCGGTAAACACAAAACTCAGTGGCTTGCTAATAAATGCAGTAGGGGGCGGTAATGTGCGTCATCATTTAATAATGGGTATTGTTGATATAGTCGTTGGTTTAGTTCTATTTATTTTATGTATCGTATTAAATAGGACAGAGCGAATTATTCTTACATTTTTTCCAGTAGCAGTTGGTGTAGGATTAATAGCTAGTTATATTTCTAATAGAAAACAGACTTACTGGAGGAATCCTACCAAAAAAGAAATGGCTGAAATAATGGATGAAGCTTTAGGAAATAGCCCAGGACCAAATATTCCAGGAACAAACATTAGAATAAATCGTAAATGCTGCGAGAACTGCTCTTATGTTGAATTTGAAGTTATACGTGGTTCCCAAACAATAAACAAAATATGCAATTATAATCCAGTACGTCCGATAATAGGAAATCATGGTCGTCATGTATGCAATAATTGGTGTCCTGGAGCTGGGTGTGTTGTGCTCAAGATTGAGGAGTGAACAATGAAAGAATATTATGCAAAGGTTAAACCTTGCTGCGATAACTGTGCGTATAAGTGCGGCGTGCAGTTGGGTTCTAAAGATATACCTAGATGGTATTGTAATAAATATGGCCCAAAGAGTCCGCTTCCTGACGAACGCAGCTGTAATGAGTTCAAATTTGATGATAATATAATAAAGCCAACTGTCATTCGTGGTGATTACTTTGTTAAAGATAAGTAAGGAGTGATATTCATGGGTCGGAAACGAACAGGTAGACCGCGTGGTAGACCTGTGATTTATAAGGTATATTGCTTTGAACTTAATATGCTGTTTGAGTCTTGCACGGAGGCTGCTAACTTTGTAGGCGGATTCAGACAGCATATTTGGGACGCATGTGTAGGCAGGGTGGTGACTTATAAAGGTCTCCACTGGGCCTTCTGGTATGATTGAGGTGATGTTATGAATAACTATCAGGATTATATTCAAGCCAAGCCATTGCGAATTTTGGTGTTTGTTGACAAAAATAATAAGCCTTCTGTGAATAAAGTAGTTGGCGTTCTTAATTTTGTCCACGGTGATAACTATGTAGCAAGGTCTATATATATTGATGAACTGTGGTCTCTTAGAGCTATCAATCTATGTATAGATATTTCTACCTATGATGCAATATATATTACTACTGATTCTAAAAAGGAGCGTTCGAGGATTCGTAGATGGATTTATGATACATTTAATTTTGATGCGCATATACAGAAATATTCCACAATATCGCGGCTATATAAACTGTGGTGCATGCGGAAGAAAGAAACATTAGAGTTTTTCAAATCAACGATAGGCGATACTCTTGATTATACAAGAGATGTATTAGGAGGCTGACGATGATTATACTTATATTTTTAGCAATACTATATGTTTTTATTAGTATAATATTCACATACGTTTGTGATAAGTATCTAATTTTGGATGGAGATGCTGTTGCACTAATACTTATATTCTGGCCTTTTGTGTTGTCATTTATGTTTTTTTTCAACGCATTTACTAGTATTGTTAAAAAATTTGCTAACAGAGGGTGATAATAATGGTCAAAATTAAGAAAGGCACTGGATTTAAGCATAATTGCTCTGGTTGTGAGCGGTTCAGAGAATTTGATATAAGCACAACTGGTGAGAAGATACCAATGTGTATATATTCTAATAAGCAAGTAAACCCTGTAGATAGGTGCTTACAGTGGGTGCCTAATGCTATGATGGCATTTGGAGCAAATTTGAATAAGGAGGACTAGCCGTGAAAACAAAAGTTGTAATTACTGATACTGTAGGCTTTACGCTTGGTATGCTTCTTTTTGTCATAGCTTTTGCTGAGTTATTTCTTTTTTGTGTAACGTCCGATCTTGACAAAATCAGTATATTGTTTTTTGCCTTGTCTTTAGGCTTGAGACATATACAAGATAGCACAACTAAAATTAATATTAAGGAGGAAAATAATAATGGAAAACGAGAAGATGAATAATGTAGAGGTTGAGGCTACAGATGATACAAATGAGCAGGAGATACCAGTTGAGGAGCCAAAGTGCGGTGAAATGAAGGTATCCACAATCGGTGTGTGGGGCTTTTATGGTGCGGCCCTTGGTGTAAGACGTAGTTTCAGGAGTACGGAGAAGTGCGATTCTACAAATTGGCGTTATGAAGGAACTGAGGATCGTTATATTCTAGAACAGCTCGGTGAAGAAGACCTCAAGCTGATGAAGAAGCTGGTTCTGAGAGGTACAGATGAAGCTAAGTTTGCCCGTGCAATACATGTTCAGGCAAATATTAAGGCCCCTCTTAGCTGGTGGAAGCAGTTTGACACATATAAGGTTGGTACTGTACGCCTTTCAGACTCTACAATGCATAATATCCTAAAGGATCCTATTACAGTTGAGAATTTTGCGGCTGAATCAATTGTAGATCATCCTATGAGACTTGCTCTGGCTGGTACTGCAACGTCTAGAACTATATTTATGATCACAATTCAGACACTTGAGATGCTTCGGATCAACTGGTGGAGGATGAAAAACACCATAATAGATAAGGAATACCTCGATACGTTCGGTCAGGAGGCTTTTGATGAGGCCGTAAAGAAGAGAAAAGATGGAATGGACACTTGCTGGAGGCAAATTATTGACATGCTGCCCGATTCTTACCTCATGGAGAGCACTGTAGACCTCAATTATCAGGTTTTGAGGAATATTTGCGGTGCTAGACAGGGACATAAGCTCGGAAAAGGAGGCTGGGATGTATTCCTTGAGTGGGCTAAGACACTGCCTTATGCGGAGGATTTGATATTTAATGAGTATACATACCTTGTTGAGTCGTCAAATCCTATAAAAATACAGGATCCTGAGTATATAAGCAGCGTTATTAAGCCTTTTAAAACATATAATTCAGAGGAATTAGGGGTTGATGAAGCTGAAAAAGTAAAAGAAGGGGCAATAATTTACGCTGATAATGAGGTTTATCTGAAGGAAAATGTGCCTGAAGAGACCGAATCTGATGGTAAAAATGAGGATTTTCATGCTGTTGAGGTTGAGAATTGTCCTATATTTACCGAAGCAGACGCTGATATTCGCGAAAATGACTAAAAATTACATATAAAACACCTTCTATAATGGAGAGATCCGATATTTTTCTATAATTTAGGAGGTTATTATGAAAAATTTAAGTTGGAAGGCTGTTTTAAAGAACGATGGTGATGGCGTGATCTCAGCTTGTCTTAAGGTGAAGTACAAAGATAATGTATGTAAATCTTTTGTACCAGACATCAGTAATGTGACAGTTGACGACTACGACGCATCACTTAAGAAGGAGCTTAAAGCAGTCTTCGGAAAGAAAAAAGGTAAAAAGATATTCAAACAGGTGACGAAAGATTTTATGGAACTCTAAAATTTATGCCCCGTCGTAAAACACGGGGTGTTCTTTTTCATAAAAACGGCCTTATATTTAAAACACGGGGTATTGTGGAGGTGATTTTGTGATTGAACTAATAAAAGAAGCCTGTTTAGTAGGTATTCTGCTCCCAATTGGAGCCGGATTATTAATAAAAGGGCTTCAAATTATTGAGTTGTTCATATTTTCGCACCTAGACAAGGGCCCCTGACAAGGGGTTTCCTTGTTATTTTACGTAAAAAACACTGTGTATTATGAAGGAGGTGATATTATGGTTGCATTCGTAATGTTGATTTGCTTCCTCGTAACTAGCTTTGGCTGGCTTTATGAATCATACAAGTCAACTGAAAAACAAGTTGAAGAGGAAAAAATCAGAAAAAAGAGAAAACACTATAATATTGACGTTCGATAAGAACAAAAGAAAGGGTCTGTTGACACAAAAATGGTGAACACGGACACTTTCTTTATGATTTTAGGAGGTAAATTATGATAAAATTAGTAGTTGTGACTGACAAAATTGATGATTTAAGAGCTTATTTGGACGTAAATTACCACAATAGGTTCTCTATTTGCGGCGATAATTGCTGTAAAGATATGTATGTTGTGTGTCTTGTAGAGACTCCAATGATACGTTTAGATGAGCTTTTGATGATGAAAAAGTATGCTGGAGCGAAGGATATTTCGGTTATAAGCATTATTTAAAACACAGCATATTGTAGGAAGGAGGTGTTCTATGGAAGAATATACTGTGTCGCATGTTGCAGCAATTCTTGGAGTATCGCGTCAGATGGTGTTAAAATATATAACTAACGGTTATCACGGCGTTAAGTTAAACGCTAGAAGATACCGTAATCGGTATGTTGTAACTAAATCTGATCTCGACTATTTTATTAATCGCTGCTTCGAAAGAAGTATGTTCCGCCGTTATTGGAACATGTAAATGACGAAAAATGGAGTCCAAATTTGGCATATTTTTGCTGAACACGGACTCTATTTTTTGACAACTTTGTTGTTTTTGTGTATTTTTATGACAATTATGTTGTCAAAGTGGATTTTTGCGAAAAATCGAGTTTGTATACTAAAGTTGTCAAAAACGGCCAAATCCTGCCACTTTTTGAAAAACTGTCATTTTCATTTTGACAAATTTTTGACAACAAAAGTATACAAAAAACGCCAAAAAACGCCCTTTTTGGCCTTTTTTTGACAACTTTGTTGTAGAAGCGTCAAAATGCCACTTTGCTTTTAAAAAAAATCGATTTTTTATTTTTATTATATAGAAAAGGATTTTTCAAAAAATTTTTGTCTTTTTGTCTTGGGTTTGACAACTTTGTTTACAAAGGGTATTTTTACAGTTTGAACATGGTGTTTAGTAGGAGGTGATATTATGAAAAACACTTTTACAAGTTATCAACAAGACGGTTGTTATCTAACAATATTGTTAACATCCAAGAAAGAAGTAGATATTCATAACGTTATGAACATTATTATAAGTGAACTTGTACTAGAAAGGTTTATCGTTTCAACCAAAGTAACTAAAGTTAATAAAAAGATAAGTGGCTTTGGAAAAAACCGTAACTTCTATTCGTCAGTAGAATTTATAATAAATAAAAACTTTATGGGCATCTATGATAGAGATGTTAACAGCATTAAAAAGAGATGCAAGCTGTCGTTTGTTGGTATTGAGGTAAAACCAAAGTGCAAAGAAGTAAATTACCAAATTTTATAATTATATAAGGCTCCCGTAACACGGAGCTTTATTTTTCAGTTTAAACACAGTGTATTATGAAGGAGGTGATTGTATGAATAGACAATTCCATGGTAAATACTATTATGTGGAATTTGTTAAACATAGTACAGCGAGAAAGATATTAAACTTTATAAATTGTCAAGAAGAATTTGAAGACGGAGAGTTTCGAATAGTGAATGACTTTTATATAGTATCTAAAACTCCTGTGCCAATGTTTAGAGGGCCACAATATCGAGCATGGGAACGAGTTAAACGATATGTGCAAAAACTTCATAAAGAGGGTTGGTGGTAAAACACCGACTCTTATTTTTTGCTTTCATAAAAAGGTACTATTTTGTCACACATTTAAAACACGGAGTATAATAGAGGGGATAAAGTACCGCCTTGTAAAAGAGGCTAAAATAAAACAAATGCGGTACTTGAACTGCTCCTATATTTTTTTTGTTCTAAGGGAGGCTAACTTTATGAACAGAACAGTCGCGCGAGAAAACGAGTACCAGCAAGGACTCAAGAAACGAATCAAAGAGCGCTTCAAACACGCAATCGTTGCAAAGCTAAACCCAAATGATATCCAGGGAATCCCAGATCTCGTTGTTATATTCAAAAAGCACTGGGCTTTGCTTGAATGCAAAAGAGAGGCGGATGCTTCAAAAAGACCAAACCAGGAGTTTTATGTTGACTTCTACAACAAGTGGTCTTTTGCATCATTTATAAGTCCTGAGAATGAGGAGGAAGTTCTAAATGCGATGGAACAATCATTCTCGACTTAAAGACTGTCATGCGTTCTTATCTCCATCTCAGCATGGATGGTTACGGTACGATGACGAAAAACTTACAAAAACATTTTACAACAAACAAGCAGCCATTATAGGAACCGAACGGCATGCGTTTGCTGCAAAAGCTATTGAGCTTGGTATTAAGCTATATTTGGATGAAAGAAGTCCAGATACTTTGGCAATGTACGTAAATGACTCAATAGACGAAGGAATGACTCCTGAAGTTATTCTGTATGTAAATGACTTTGCTTTCGGTACTGCAGATGCTATATTTTTTGATCCAGACAGAAAGATCCTGAAAATATTTGATCTTAAAACCGGAGGCATGTCTGTTGTAAAAGTTGACGAAAATGACAACTATGTTCTTGAGCAAGTGGAGATTTACTGTGCATATTTCTGTATGGAGTATCACATAGATCCATATGAGCTGCAGATCGACTTACGAATTTATCAAAACCAGGAACGATTTGATGAAGAACCAGATCCAGAACGAATCGTGGAAATTATGGGATTGATAAGACATAATTCAGATATTCTATATCGCCTGAAAGGAGAAAGAGCACCATGATCGACGAAACAAATTCTTTAGAACATTATGGAACACCGCGCCATTCAGGCCGATATCCGTGGGGATCAGGAAAAGACCCTCAGAGATCAAAGGATTTTCTGCAGAGTGTAAGAGATCTTAAGAAAGAAGGAATCTCCGAAGTTGATATTGCAAAAAGCATGGGCATGAATACTGCTGAGCTTAGAGCAAAGATATCTAAGGAGAACGCCTATCTTAAATCTGCTAACATGACAAACGCAGCTAAGCTTTACGAAAAGGGTGTATCAAAGTCTGAGATATCTAGACGACTCGGAATCCCAGTCACAACTGTAAGTCTATATTTAGACCCAAGCAGGCAGCTCAAAGAAAAAGGCGATAAAACCGTTACCGATGTTCTTAAAGAGCAGCTCAAAGAGAAGCCGTTTCTGAACACAACAAAAGGCGCCAATATATATCTTGGTGTAACAGAAGACCGAATGAAGAAGGCTTTAAAGAATCTTCAGGAAGAAGGATATTCTGTAAACGAGGTGTACGTTGAGCAGCTTGGTACTGGAAAGAGAACCACTCTTCGTATATTATCCGAGCCTGGTGTTTCTAAGAAAGAAGCTTGGGAACACAGGTATGAAATCCAGCCAGTCGAAGGAGTTATTTTCCAGGACAACGGTATTGACGGAGTAACTAAAGCCGGCGGCCCTCCTAAACAGATATCTATGGATCGAGTAGCCATAAGATACGCTGAAGAAGGAGGAACCAACAAAGATGGTGTTATCGAGATAAGACGAGGTGTCAAAGACCTTGATCTCGGTGATGCTCATTATGCTCAGTGTAGGATAGCTATTGACGATAAAGAATTCGGAAAATTATTTGCTAAAGGAATGGTAGTATATTCTGACGATATTCCTGAAGGCAAAGATATTCTTGTCAACTCAAATAAGAAGATCGGAACTCCTTTAGGCGGAGAAGGCGGAGTTCTTAAATCCCAAAAAGATAATCCTGACAACCCGTTCGGCTCAACATATTACAGAAAAGAATATGAAGACGAAAACGGAAAGAAACAGCTGTCGGCTCTCAATGTTATGAACGAAGAGGGCGACTGGAACAAATGGTCAAGAACTCTCGCTTCTCAGGAGCTTTCAAAGCAGTCTGTAGGTCTTGCAAAGCAGCAGCTTAACATAGCAAGAGATCTCAAGCTTGATGAGTATAATGAGATTATGAGTATTGCTAATCCAACTATTCGTAAACAGCAGCTTATTGCTTTTGCGGATGAATGTGATTCAGCAGCTGTTCACCTTAAGGCAGCTTCTATGCCTAGACAGGCAACTGCAGTTATTTTACCAGTTAATTCTCTTAAAGAGGATGAAATCTATGCGCCTCGACTTGATAATGGAGAGTCTGTTGTTCTTATAAGACACCCTCACCAGGGAAGATTCGAAATACCAAGACTTACTGTAAATAATAATAACGCAGAAGCTAAGAAAGTAATAGGTAATGCTTCTTTTGATGCAGTTGGCATTCATCACGAAGTTGCCGTCCAGCTTTCAGGAGCTGACTTTGATGGTGATACTGTTCTGGTTATTCCAGACAATAGGGGTCTTTGGAAAAATGAAGCCCCCATCAAATCATTGCAGACCTTCGACGCAGATATTTATGCCAATCCAAAAGATGTTAAACCTGCTTGGAAAAAGGGTAGTCAGCGCGAAGGTAGAGAAATGGGAATGGCTTCTAACCTTATAACAGATATGACTCTTAAGAATGCAGAACCAGAAGAGATAGTTCGAGCAACTAAGTATGCAATGGTAGTTATTGACGTTGCCAAGCATAATCTTAACTACAAAGCTGCATACGAAGATCTCGATATTGCATCTCTCAAGAAAAAGTACCAGGCTGAAGGTGGATCGTCTACCCTTATTTCAAGATCTAAGAGCCCAACAAGAGTTACCAAGAGATCTGAAAGATACGAAATAGACCCAGAGACAGGCGAAAAAATATATCTTCCGGCGAAAGACGCTTATTACAAGAATGCAAAAGGTGAACTTGTACCAAGGCTTCAGGAAAGCACTAAGATGGCAGAAGCCAAAGATGCGAGATCTCTTATTTCGCAAGAGCATTTCGCTATGGAAGAGGTATATGCTGATTATGCTAACTCTATGAAAGCTCTTGGTAACAGAGCTCGAAAAGATAGCTTATTTATTGAGGATATACCATACAACCCTTCTGCTAAAAAGGTGTTTAAAGAAGAAGTTGACTCTTTAAATTCTAAACTGCAGAAGGCATATTCTAATAAGCCCCGTGAGCAGCAAGTTCAGCTCCTGGCCAATCAAGAAGTAGAGAGGCAGGTAGCCGATAATCCTGAAATCCTTGACGATAAAGAAGGCTATAAGAAATTAAAAGGCCGTACTTTAACAGCAATGCGCTCAAGAATGGGTGTTAAGAAAGAGTCTATTCAGCTTACTGAAAAAGAGGTAGACGCCATCCAATCTGGAGCAATAACCAAGACCAAATTAAACGAGATACTGGCTAATACAGACGATGCTGAAATAAAGAAATGGTTTATGCCACGTAAAACAACAGAGCTTACCCCTGCTAAGATAGCAACCGCCCGTAGTCTGTTGAATTCAGGGTACACCCTTTCTGAAGTATCCCAGAACCTAGGCGTCTCTATGACCACCCTCGAAAATCAACTCCAGTAGAAAGGAAGAATGCGGTATGTATGAAAGAACTCTTGTGACAACAGCTGACAATCCATTCAATCCTTTCAAAGACTTTGCTAATTGGAAACGTTGGGATGAAGATCATGGTTACTTTACTTGGCCTTACTTGCTTCGTGTAGCAAAGCTTTCTGATTCTATGTCAGACCGTGAGGCTGATGATGAACTTTCAGCGGCGTCCGAAGAAATCATTAGATTCAACTTAACAGGAAACTACAAGAAAGTTTCTGAAAAAGTTTCTTCACAAGATTGAATCTTTGAAATTGCAAGAAAAATAATAAAAATATTGAATTTTGTCAGCAACTGAAGCTCAATAACTGCTTGTGCAGTGCATGGTGCCCTAGGGG